>Ga0116228_10006726_pt1 | contig 10270 bp, 10 predicted proteins | sample S1TSphfallax_2_FD_89694 | JGI IMG/M metagenome (GOLD analysis project Ga0116228, IMG submission 89694) | Host-associated microbial communities from peat moss isolated from Minnesota, USA - S1T2_Fc - Sphagnum fallax MG | ecosystem: Host-associated > Plants > Peat moss > Unclassified | place... | reverse complement strand
GACGCCTTCAAAAAGCCGCTCGGAACAGTGTCCCACCCTTGTCGAGTGAGAGAAGCACGCAATGATCTAATTCCCGGCCGAACAGCATGTTCATATTGATCCTGAACAGACTGACGAAAAGCTTCTATAGAGAGTTCCTCAGGGAGTTCTCCGACAAGCCTCATAACCTCTCGACGGAGAAGAGCCAACTCTTCCGAATGCGATCGACGAAACTTGATTAACTCCCGCGCCGTGACATTTTCCGGCAGTTTAATCCCTTCAACCATCAAGTCGAACATTGCTCCTGTCGCAATTTCCCGAGGAAGATTGCGCCGCGGACCGCTCGCTTCATAATAGCGCCCAAACCTCCGGTGATCAGCGGATATCTCCGAATTTCGTAGCGCTCTTCCTCGCCGTACCGCAGCAGAAAATTGATCTGCCGCCCCCGAATCTGTTACAAGACCAATGCCTAATCTGCCGGCCAGTTGTTTAGCCAGAATTGTCATATAAAAGGCAGCGAATCCACTATCAACCTGAGCAAAGCCACGATCTGATAGCGCGTCGTTTAAATGTTCCCTTATAAGATAAGGTAACTTTGCGGGATGAATTTCGGAAATTTCTCGTAACTTCCCGGGGAGTTTCTTCGGATGAAGCAACGTCCCTCCCTGGCCCCCACTGCCAAACAAAAGGCCAGCAGATGCTGGATCGGTGAGATAATCTAAAACGTCATCCGAGAGGGCCTCGATTTCTTCCATATCCGAGTTAACAGCAATAGGATCAAGGATGCCTTCGTCGTGAAGCTCCTGTGCAAATCGCATTGAATACGGGTTGGCGAACCCATCTGGGACAATCGTCCGAATTGACTCCCAGAACAGCGATGCAGTTCTAAGCCAATTTTCATTCCGGATATCAATCGTAGGATAATAGAGTACGGACGATGGTGGAGGCGGCATGAAGACCTCGGGTTTTCGGTGGCGGTTGTGATTGGCCTAAGTTCGTACGAATGCGCCGACATAGCAAGGATACACTATCAGATTGTTTCTGGAGACCCTTACATGGGTAACTGGGGTGACAGGCTACTCGTTACGCCGCCAATGCTTTCGAGTTTATGAGTTGAATGGACCGCCTCCAGAGGAAGTCGGCTTCTGTGGATTGCACTCGGGCATGAGTAAATATCCGCCGAGGGTCGACTTTGGAAAAGGGCAGCTTTTCTGGGATCATCGCCAGAAAGCTGACCGGCAGATTCCGGCCAATTTTGACCGGCCTGTTTCGCCAATCCGTATTCGGTCGCCTCGCCGGGTATGAAGATTTGAACGACGCCGAACGCCTGGCCCATGATCCCGCGATGCGCGCCGTGGTGGATCGCACCGGCCTGGATCGTCAGGCTGCCTCGACCAGCAAGATGGGCCGGTTCGAGACCGGTTGGCTGACAATCAAGGCCAACCTCGTGGCACTGGCCGATCTGTCGGGGGCCTGGATTGACCGGGTGCATGCAAGGCGGCCGCAGACGACCATCGTGCTGGACATGGACAGCAGTGTCAGCGAGACGCACGGCGCCCAGGAAGGGAGCGCCTACAACGTGCACTTTGGTTGCACCTGCTACCACCCGCTGTTCTTGTTCAACCAGTTCGGCGATCTGGAACGGTGCAGCATTCGCTCCGGCAACGTACACAGCGCTGCTGACTGGCGCGACGTGCTGGAACCCGTGGTGCCGCGTTACCGTAATAGGATGAAGCGCCGGTACTTTCGGGGTGACGCCGCCTACGCCAATCCGGGTATCTATGAGTTTATGGAAGCCGAGGGATACAAATATACGATCTGGCTGCCCGCCAACGCTGTTCTGCAGGAGCGGATCGGCTGGCTGCTGAAGCGGCCGGCGGGACGGCCACCGCGTGATGTCCGCCGTTATTACGCCAACTTCAACTATCAGGCGGCCTCGTGGACCAAGGCCCGCCGGGTGGTAGCGAAAGTCGAGTGGCACCCCGGCGAGTTGTATCCGCGCGTCGGGTTCATTGTGACCAACATGAGCCGGCCGCCGGAACGGGTGACACTGTTCTACAATCGGCGGGGTACGGCGGAGCAGCACATCAAGGAGGGAAAGAACGCGATCGTCTGGACCCGCCTGTCCTGCCGCCGCATCGCCGCCAATGCCGTGCGGCTGCAACTGCATGCCCTGGCCTACAACCTTGCCAATTTCCTTCGCACACTGACCTTGCCTAATGAGGTCAGCCATTGGTCGATGACTACCTTGCGTGACCGGCTGGTGAAGATCGGCGCGAAGGTCGTCCGGCACGGGCGATCGATCACGTTCCAAATGGCCGAGGTCATGGTCTCGCACGACTTGTTCAAGCAGATCCTCGACGCCATCGCGGCGTTGCGTCCGTCGCCGCGCCACGATGTTGAGGGGGGATACCCTTACCGGCCGAGCGGACTATCGACAGGAGACGTGCGTCCTGACGTCGGCCAAGAGCACGGAATTCGCATTGAAATGGCGAATACATCACCGATCAGGTGGCGAACAGCGCGTTCAAGGGAACGCCGGTATTGATCGCCGCTGGGAACCGCGGTTATCGTTCACCCAAGATGTCCGGATCGGCCGGGCATATGGGAAATGTCGGTTAGAAATGAGTGGAACACGCCAAAATGTAAAAATCGTCGGCGCCGTGGCATTGGTAACAGGCAGTAACCGCGGCCTAGGCAAGGCGTTCGTTCGCGCCCTGTTGGACGCGGGCGTCGCAAAAGTCTATGCGGCCGCCCGCGATGCGAGAAGTGTGACCGAGATCGGCGCGACGCCCGTCGCGCTCGACATCCGCAATGATCGGGATATCACGTCGGCGGCTAACGTGTGCCACGACGTCACGCTGCTGGTTAACAATGCCGGCATTGCTAGATTTACTCCGCTCATCGGCGCGCCATCCATGGACGCGGCTCGTGAGGAAATCGCGGTGAACTATCTTGGCACGCTTGCCATGTGTCGCGCGTTTGCTCCCGTCCTCGCCGCGAACGGGGGTGGCGCCATCGTCAATGTCTTGTCCGTAGTTAGCTGGATCACCGTACCCGTTAGCGGCTCCTACTGCGTTTCCAAGGCCGCAGAACTTGCGATGACGAACGGCATCCGAATCGAACTTGGAGCGCAAGGCACACACGTTGTCGGCGTTCACGCCGGGTACATTGACACCGACATGACGGCGAACCTGGCAACGAAAAAGACCACGCCTGAGGATGTTGCTTTCGCGACGATCGCGGCGCTCGAACGCGGCGAGACCGAGGTCTTGGCAGACGCTCGGAGTCGAGACGTCAAAGATCGCCTGCGGAGCGATCCAGCGTCTCTGGATAGAGAAATGCAGTCGATTTGGGATGACTACCTCGCCCGCCAGGGAATCGTCTCCCGTTTAGATTAAATCTTACCTCCATTTAACTATTGAGCACACCATAAACATGATTGGATCCAGATGGCTCATAGCCGTTTGATACTGGCTTTAGGGCGCCTGATTCTGCCATCCAAATTCATTGTCGCGGGTAATACCGAGGAGTTCGCCATGAACGCCGTCTTTCGCGTGACGTCTCACATCCAATCGCAAACCGGCGGCATTCGATATATCGCCTCAAGCGCTCAAGATGAGGCGTCTATCCAAAAAGTACCATTGCGTAACGGTGACAAACATCTACTGCATGAGTTTGCGCAATCTCAGTTCCTTGAACCGCTCAATTCCGCGAATACATCACGTCGGGATCTGTAGCATCTAATGAGAACCGAAAGTTGATAGGCAAAAATGTCTCCGGCTTGTTTTGTGTTAACGTCTCAATTTTTCACTTGAGGATGAGGCTATCAGAGCAGTCGCCGGCTATGTTCGTCCCTTGGATAATTAGAGATACCCTAAGCTGGGATCTTGATATATGTAAATCGACAATGGTTGGATTCTTATTGAGGGAAAACGAGACAGAGGTGGCGCCTCTTGAAAATCTAGCGGCAAAAGAGATCCGACGATTTTTGAAGCGTCATATTTCAAAAGTCTCGAAGACATAATGCCTCCGCGTGGCGTTATAATTGTCATCCTTCTCCTGGTTACGGCTCATTTCGGCCATCCCATGGCATGTAACTAGACCATTAGTAGACAAATGCTTGTTGCGGGATAGCGAATGAATTAATTAACACACGCTTGCTGGTTCAGGACATTCGCCACCCTGTTTGATAATTAAGGGGCCATTTGACTCGTCCTTATAAAACTCATATCATTGGGAATTTGAATTTGGTTTATGAGTGGGCGACTCAGCTAACCGTCTACGAACGATTTCACCAAGTATGGGTTATGTTCAAACTCCGAGACGAGGAAATTGATCACGGCTCTTGTGCGCGCGGGAAGATTGCTGCGCGACGGATACAGGATATGGATTGGAAACTCGGTTGGTTTATAATCAGTGATTATACGCCGCAGAGTTCCCGCCCCCAGCTCGTGTCCAACTGCAATTTCGGGCAGCATCCCGATCCCCAATCCGCTCATGACGGCCCTGCGCACCACCTCGCTGCTGTTGGCATGAAACCGCGCGCTGACGGGCACTGAATGGCTGCCATCGGGCCCGTCAAATCTCCAAATTTTCGGATTGGCTTCCGTTGGATAAGCGATGCATTGATGCGCGGCAAGATCTTCAGGGTTCTTTGGCTCGCCGGCGCGGGCCAGATAAGCAGGTGCTGCAACGAGGACACGGTGTGTCGCACCGATGCGCCGCGCCACGAAGGTAGAATCTGGCGGTGCGCCGATCGTGACAGCCAGGTCATAGCCCTCCTCGATCATGTCTCCAAAACCTTCACCAACGCTGATGTCGAACGACAGATGCGGATGCGCATCAAGCAGCGAATGAACGCGTGATGCGAGAAAAATGCCGAGCGCCACCGGTACGGTGATTCGAACGACGCCGGAAATCGATTTTTGAGCCGGTTGAACTGAATCTTGTGCCGCGTCCAGAGAGGTGATTATGGCGTGCACGTGGGGCAGCAAGGCCTTGCCCTCTTCAGTTAGCGCCGATTTCCGCGTTGTCCGATGGATAAGCCGTACGCCGTAATATTCCTCAAGTGCGGCCACCTGCCGGGATATTGCAGGCTGCGACATCCCACGCTCGCGGGCGACAGCGGAAAAGCTCCCGGTCTCCGCGACGCGCCCGAATATTCGGAAGCTGGTCAATATGTCCATTGGCTCGTCTCCTCAAGATAAATTGTTTCACCGTTTCAATCGCCGAGAAGAAATCCCGGCAACCACGATGGCGATGTGTGGATTATGACTGATGCCTCGACAGACATTCCCGGCGCCAGCAGTATTTTGCTCTGATCATTCCCATCGATGAGAATTTTAACTGGCACGCGCTGCACGACCTTGACGAAATTGCCAGTCGCGTTTTCCGGCGGCAGGAGAGAAAAATAGGAACCGGTGCCGCGCTGAAAACTATCGATATGACCATGCAGCAGCATACCAGGAAACGCGTCGGCACGGATGGAGACCGGTTGCCCGACCTGCATATCTGTCAGCTGCGTCTCTTTGAAATTCGCGATGATGTAGACATTCGAAGGCACCGCGGCAAAAAGCGTCTGGCCCGGCTGCACGAAATCCCCCACTTGCACGCTTCGGTTCGCCACTGTGCCGGCAACATCCGCATAGATTTTGGTGTATGAAAGATTGAGCTTCGCCTGGGCAAGACCGGCCTGCGCGTGGGCGACATTGGCTTGCGCCTGGCGGACCTGGCTTTCCAGCACGTCGATCTGTGTCTGGGCCGCCGCAAGCGTCGCGTCATCCTTTTGCGCCGCGGCCTGTTGCTGCCCGATATCTGACTGCGCCTGCTGATATCGCTCGACCGTTCCTGCCTGGTCCTGGGCAAGCGCATCGAAGCGCGCCAGCTCAGCCCGCGCGAAAGCGAGTGTCGCATGATCGCCTCGGATATTTGCCTGGTCGGCCGCTATTACTTGCGCCTGTTCCTGGAGTTGTGCCTCGGCATTTTCCTGCTCGGCTTGCGCGTTCTGCAGCGTGGCGGCGGCGCTGGCAACCGCCACCTGAAAATCGCGCGGATCGAGCTCAACGAGAAGCTGGCCGGCGGAAAAACGCGAATTATCCGTGACGTGCAGAGCTGTGACGTAGGCGGCAACTTTAGGCACCACCGCAATCGTATCAGCCTGAACGTAGGAATCATCCGTCTCAACGACGTAGAGACTTGGGATGTAAACATAGGCCGCCACCGCGCAAAAGCCGGCGGCCACCATGCCCATCCATAATGGGATCTTTGGCCGGGGAAGCCATGGCAGCGGCTTTGCCTTCGGCGCCGGTCTGGGCGTTGCCGCCTTCTCGGCAGTCTGCGGCGGCTTGCTCCTTTCGGTTGCGGGCATGCCGTCGAGGGGTTTGGGGATGGGGAAGGTTGCGTCGCTCATTTTTTCACCACGGTTGTTGGAGACATGAGAGGAACAAAGCAGAGGGCGGCCACGCCGATTGCGGCCATGAACAGAAAGGCGTCGGCATAGGCGAGCGTGGCGGCTTGCTGCGCACCGGCATCGTTTAACATCTGCAGGGCCATCTGTTGCGAGGACGTGGCCGAATAACCACCGCGTGACATGAAGTCCTGTGCCATCGCATTGATCCAAACCTGGGTTTGGGCACCGCCAGCCTGGAGAGTTTCAAAAAGCCGAGAGGAATGCAGGCTCTCGCGCCAATCGAGCAGTGTCGTGATCAATGTGACGCCGAGCGCGGCGCCAAACTGCCGGCAGGTCATGTAAATCGCGACTGCATCCAGCTGTTGCGGACCGGGAACTTTCGAAACGGTCCCGCCGCCAATGGCGGAGAGCATCGGTGCGAGGCAAAAGGCATAGAGCGCCAGCGGAATCATATACATGTAGACGGGTGTTTCAGTGGTCAGCAGCCGGGCGATGAGAAGCATGGAAACGACGAGCATCGAGAAGCCGAAGGTGATTACCTTCCGCTGACCGAAACGCGCCATCGCGGTGGTGACAAGTGGCCGGATGGCGGCGGCCGTCAACGAATAGGCGCACATGATCCGCCCAGTTTGTGTCGCGCTAAGTGGTGTCGGGAAAACGTTCCGCAAAAACTCGGGTATCGCATAGACGCTGCCGGAGAGGATAATTCCCGCGAACAGCCCGAGTGCTACCGCGGCCTGCAAATTCCGGTTGGCCAGCAGCTTCAGGTGAAGCAGTGGTGCGGCGTTGCGCGGGTTGATCTGCCAGGCAACGAACGCGAACAGCGCGATCGCGCTGAGCCAGAACAGCGCTTGAATTTTTGCCGACCCAAACCAGCCGTCAATATCGCCGCGGGCGAGGGCAATCTGCAGGGGCACCAGCGCCAGCCCGAGTAAAACTATGCCGGGTTTGTCAATCGCCCTTGCACGTGTATCCGCTGGCCGTGGCACCTCTGGGAAATGCCTTACAAGGAGACGCACTGAGACGGCGGCAAATAGAATATTTGGCAGGAAAATGATGCGCCAGCCGATGGTATCCGTGACATAGCCGCAAAAAAGCAGACCGCCGGACGTCGCCAGATAAAGCATGACCGAAATCCGCATCAATGAACCGCTGCGCTGCGGGCCGGAGAACAGGATGTACACGCTGGCCCGCCACCACATCGTGAGCCCGGCGCCGGCAAAGCCTTGAAGTGCCCGCCAGAAGAGCAAGGTGTGTAAATCCGGCGCCGTCGCGCAGCCCACGGACGTGACGGCGAAGCCCACGGTTGCCCCAATGATATAGCGGCGATAGCCGATATGGGCGGCCATCCAGATCGATAGAGGAACGCTGAACAGCAGCGCCGAGAGGTATGTGGTCAGAATCCAGCTAGCCTCGTCCTGAGAGATGCCGAACGTCCCCGCGATGTCAGGGAGCACGAGGTTCACACCGTCATAGGTGTAAAACTCCATCCAGGTCGCCAAACCAAGCCCGAGCAACATCGCTTGCGATGGGGGCGGTGATTTCGTGCTGGCTACTGGAGCGGGCATGGGGATCATTCCTGGCGCTTGGAGATTGCCGAACGGAGATGCACCTTGCGGGGTGGAGCCGAAAGGCGTTGAAGTGGAAGCAGTGTTTCCACTTAGTGGAATTATAATCCTTGCCCCCCGCACTGCTGCCGCTAGGATGCGATGCAGTTTGTCACCTGGCACCCGGCCATAATCGCTTGATTCCGAAATTGGTAAGGAAGAGGTATGGACGAGATATCCGATTTGGCCCTGTTCCGGGCCATCGTCGACGCTGGCGGCATCTCGGCCGCGGCGGTTGCGCTGCAGTCATCGCCACCCGCGGTCAGCCGGCGGTTAACCGCGTTGGAAGCGAGGCTCGGCGTCCGGCTGGCGGAACGTAGCTCCCGTCGTTTTCGGCTGACAGATGAGGGCCTCCTGCTATCTGAGCGTAGCCGGGCCATCCTGGAGCAAATACGTGATATGGAAGCGGAAGTCGCGTCACGCGGCGGTGCGGCGCGTGGGCGCTTGCGTGTCGGCGCCCCGACCGATCTCGGGCATCGCCATGTCGCACCGCAGCTCGCCGCCTTCGCCGCCCGCCACCGGGGGCTGGAAGCCCATCTGATTTTATCGGATGCCGGGCTGGAAGTCGAAGCCGACGACTGCGATCTTGTCCTGCGCTTTGGTATGCCTAACGATCCGTGGGTGATCGCGCGCAAGATCGCAACGGTATCGCGGGTACTCTGCGCTTCACCGTCTTACCTTGCCCGCCGGGGCACACCGGGAACCCCCGATCAACTGGCGGCGCATTCTTGTCTCCGGCTGGCGCGGCGCAATCAGCTGCTTGACCGCTGGCGTTTTGCCAAAGGCAGCGATGCCGCTTGCGAGGTCAAGGTCGGCGGCGCACTTTCAAGCGGGGATGGCGGGGTACTACGCGAATGGGCGCTTGCCGGTGAAGGCATTTCCCTGGAGGCGTCCTGGGATGTCGCCGATGATCTGCGGGCCGGCCGGCTCGTTGAAATCCTGCCGAGTTATCGCAGCGCGGCACTAGACTTATACGCGGCATTTGGGCCCACCAAACCAACCCCACCCCGTATTCGGCTATTCGTTGATCATCTCGTCAAGGCATTCCGTGATCTGAATGCCGATAATTTGGTCTAGCTTTGGAGATCGCAATGGTGGGGAACCGCGACCGGCATTTCACCTCTCGGCGAAACGATCCGGCTAGATATTGAGAATGCACATTTGCCTTGCCGGCGAACAAAGTGTCTCAGTGCGTTGGCTGTCTTCCCATTCAAAAACCAAACTCAACTCCGGCGCCGCTCAGCCATTAATTGATCAGGCTTTTGCTTTTGTAATGTAAATTTAAGGCTGGTTCACGGTTTTTTCTTGTCGCCATATAGGCAGTGCGATCCAAGCAACGTGCTTGGTATCACGCCCCTTCACCAAATGGTGAAGGCTAACATCGAAAAGGAATATGTTATGAAAATGTTCGCACTCGCTCTGGTTCTGGCGTTCGCCGCTCCGCTTGCCGCCTCGGCAGCGCAACAGACCGTCGGCCAGAACGTCGAGAAAGCCTATCACACACAGTCTGACTCTTCGAGTGGCCAGGTTGATCAGTCTTACGGCTTCGGCGGATGATTACTAAATCCAGAGCCGCGCGCAGTCGGCGTCCACTTTTCCTTCTGCGTGAGGCTTTGGCCAACTGTCGTCTACCTCAACAAAATTCTTAAGTGTCGCGGCGTGCCTATCACTTCGCGCGGCGATATGCCACTCTCTCGAAAACCGATCTCGTGCAGGCGTGCCTCCGACGATGCGGTGTCTCGGGCGTATGGCTCGCGACACTGCAGCACGCACACGCCCAGCACGACGCGACCTGGGAGGATCAGTGATGACCTGACGCAAGCCTTCGGCACGGCAGGTTACCCTCTGCTTACATCTGTGCCTCCTAGACCGCCAGGACTAGTAGAGGTCTATCCCCATCCCGCATTGGTCGAATTCGCGCGCGCGCCGATGCGCCTGAAATATAAGGTTGCCAACGCGCGGGCCTATTGGCCGGGCCATACGCCAACCGAAAGGCGCGGCTTTCTCTTTCAACAGTGGAAGATTGTAATGGCGGTTCTCGATGCGAGACTTCCCGGTGTACTGGACGCGCTGCCCGCACCGCGCTCCGACGCGATAGGTTTCGAGCTTAAGGCCTATGAGGACATGCTAGACGCTGTAGTATGCGCCTGCGTGGCGATATGTGTGCTCGAAGGCGAAGCCCTTCCTTATGGAGATGACACTTCGGCCATATGGATTCCCCAGCCGCCTAATGCCACCCCCGCGCTGCTCTCCTAAACATCCCATTCTGATT
>Ga0116228_10006724_pt1 | contig 10270 bp, 8 predicted proteins | sample S1TSphfallax_2_FD_89694 | JGI IMG/M metagenome (GOLD analysis project Ga0116228, IMG submission 89694) | Host-associated microbial communities from peat moss isolated from Minnesota, USA - S1T2_Fc - Sphagnum fallax MG | ecosystem: Host-associated > Plants > Peat moss > Unclassified | place: USA... | reverse complement strand
GCCGTGCCGGGACCAGTCGCGATACCAGTCGGTGGCGCCTTCCCATACGCAGATGGCGGCCAGGTGGGGCGGCTGCATCGCAGCGACCAGCCACTGGTTGATGGCGTAATAGGAAATGCCGTTGATGCCGATCTTGCCGTTGCTCCACGGCTGGTCGGCGGCCCACTCGATGCAGTCGTAGAAGTCCTTGATCTCGCGCTTCGACATCAGCTCGATCTTGCCGGGGCTGCGACCGGAACCACGACCATCGATGCGCACGCAGGCAAAGCCATCGGGCACCCACTTTTCGGGGTCCACCAGCTCCCACACCTGAAACGAGGAGGTCGTGCCTTCGACGATTTCGGGGAATGCCTCGATCATGCGCTCCCAGCTGCCCTTGTAGCCATCCTGGAACGCCAGGCCCTTGCCGTACGGGCCCGAGGTGATGATCACCGGATAGTGGCCCTCGGCCTCCGGCAGGAAGATGTCGGCGCGCAGCACCACGCCATCGTCCATCGGGATGGGGGCATCCCAGATCACCCGCATGCCGTGCGTGGTTTCGGTCCGGCCCATATCGCGTGCTTGGTCCATGGCGTTCTCCTCGATCAATTGACGTTTGGTTACCCGCACCGCCATTCAAACGCCGGAGCTGTTATCTTTCAAATACATAATCAAGATACTCAGTATCTCAACATGAGATAGGACGGCTGCCATGGACCTTCGCCAGATCCGTTACTTCGTCGCCGTCGCGGAACGCGGGGGTTTCAGCTCCGCAGCCAGTGCGCTGAACATCGCGCAATCGGCGCTGAGCCGGCATGTGAAAGACCTGGAGGATGAACTGGGTGGCGCACTGCTGGAACGTACCGCCCGCGGCGTGGTTCCCACCGATTCCGGCAAGCTACTGCTGGAGCGCGGCCGCTGGCTTCTGGGCATGCTGGACGACATCAAGGAAGAGGTGCGCACGGAAAACCGCGAGCCCACCGGCACCGTTCGGCTTGGCGCCCCCGCCAGCCTCGCCGAGCTTTTCTATGCGCCGCTGGTGAAAATGTTCGCCGAGCGCCTTCCCCGTGTACGACTGGAACTGAGCGAAGGCCTGACGGAGGTCATGAGCGACCGGCTGATCCGTGGCGATATCGACCTCGCCATCGTGACTTCGCCACAGCCCAACAAGCATCTGGTCTACGACACACTGGTCACCGAGCAGGTCTTCGTGTTCGGGCCACCAGGCGATCCGTTGCTTGCACGTGGCAAGCTCACGCGCAAGGAGTTCGGTAACCTGCCGCGTGCCGTCGTACCTTTCGGCCGCCATCTTTTCGGGCCGGGCGTGCCGTCTTCCGTGAAGGTGGAGAGCAGCACGCCGCTGAAGCAGATTGCGGCCATGGGGCTGGGTTACGGCACATTGCCATTCTCAGGCATTCATCACGAGGTACGCGAAGGGCAGCTATCCGCCGCCGTGCTGCCGTGGATACGTTCGGATCGCGTGCTTGCAATGGCGAGAGGCCGCCATATGACCCGGGCCACGAGAGAAGCCACGGGCGTGCTGAAAGAGCTATGCCAAGATCTCATACAGGCAGGCAAGATCCTCCCCACGCCCTGACACCCCTGTAGGAGCGCGCCTGCGCGCGACCGGCTATGCAGAAAGGTATCGCATACCCAGGCCGCCCGTATTTCTGAAAGCTGTCGCGCGCGAGGTGCGCTCCTACAAGGCTGCGTTGCCTTTTAAGGGTTTACATCGGAGCGCTCATCATCTCGTGCAGCCGCATGACGGCCCGCACGAAGGCCTCGGGAACCTCCTGCGGCACGTTATGGCCTGCCTCGACGACATGGTGCTCATGCGCTCCTGCAAACAACGACGCATGCCCCGCTGTCCCGCCCGGCTTGAGCGGATCCTTCCTGCCATCGAGCGTCACCGAAGGCACCGTGATGACGGGCTTCTTCGCCAACCGGTCTTCCAGCGCCTGTAATGCCGGCTCTCCCTTTGCCAGCCCGAACATATGGCGATAGGAATGAATCACCACGTCCACGAAATCCGGGTTGTCGAAGGCGATAGCCGTCTGCTCGAACATCGACGGGTCGAATCGCCATCCAGGAGACCACTCCTGCCAGAGCAGGAGGCACAACTCACGCCGATGCGCCGTCAGGCATTCACGGCCCCGTTCGGTCTGGAAAAGATGCTGATACCAGCACACACGTTCCAGCAATGGCACAGACGCATGACGCTGCGCGGCCACATCGATGATGTCGTACCCGGCATACGACACCAGCCCGCCGACCTTCTCAGGCCACAGCGCGGCAGCCACGCAGGACGCATTGCCACCCCAGTCGAAGCCTGCAAGGATCGGGCGCACCATGCCCAGGGCATCGACCAGCTCGACGATGTCGAGGCCACGCACCGCCTGCTGCCCGTTGCGCATGGCCGCATCGGACGTAAAACGTGTCGGGCCAAAACCGCGCGTATAGGGCAGCACGACACGGGCGCCGGCGGAGGCCAGCGCCGGAGCGACATCGTCGAAGGCGTGCACGTCATAGGGAAATCCATGCGAGAGCACTACAGGCCAGCCATCGGACGGCCCTTGCTCCAGATACGCGATTCTCAGCGTGCTGGTTTCCGCGTGGCGGATGGCATGCGCATTCATGCCTTCACCCTCGAAACCTGGGAAATGAAGGCCCGGAAATCTGCCAGCATCCGTTCCGGTTGCTCCCAGGCGGCGAAGTGGCCGCCTTCAGGCATATCCGTCCAGTGCACGACGTTATAGGTCTTTTCCGCGAACGAGCGCGGCGGCGGTATGAATACCGGGTCTGGAAACGCAGCCACGCCCGTGGGCACCGCGACATGCGTACCTGCCGAAAAGATCCCCGACCCTTCCAGGCGCTTACCGTGATACATCCAGGTAGCCGTCACCATCGAGGATGGCCCCAGGTACAGCATGATGTGGTTGAGCAGTTCTTCTTCGGAATACTTGCTCCAGATATCGGGGCTGCCATCCGCCGTCTTCGGCAGGTCGGACCATTTGCCAAACTTTTCGAGTATCCAACCGGCCGTCCCTACCGGACTGTCGGCCAAGGCAACGCCCAGCGTCTGCGGGCGGGTTTCCTGCTCGTGGTTGTAACCACTCTCCCCGTCCGTGAGCTTGTCGCGCCGGGCCACGAAGTCCTTTTCCTCGGGCGTGACGGGCCGCGCATCGCTGGCATGGAGGTTCACCATGTTCAGATGAATGCCCAGCACGGCATCGGGCCGGTCATGCGCCGCCCAGGCCGCGATGCCGTGCCCCCAGTCGCCGCCCTGGATGATGTAGCGCGATGAGCCAAACAGCTGCGTCATCAGCCCATGCATGAGCGCGGCAGCCCGGCGCGGCCCCGTGACGCCGGCAATAGGCCGGGAAAACGCAAAGCCCGGCAACGAAGGAATGATGACGTCGTGGCCGTCCGCCGCCAGTGGCCCCCACAGGCGCTCGAATTCAAGATACGAACCCGGCCAGCCGTGAAGCAGCAGCAGAGGTGGTTTCGATCCGTCACCCTTCACGTGAACGAAATGGAGATGGTTACCGTCGATGTCGGCGATGAAGTTAGGGTGCTGGTTAAGACGGGCCTCGACTTCACGCCAGTCGTACGAATGCAGCCAGTAAGTGACGAGGCGTTTCAGGTCGTTGATACCGACACCAGCCTCCCAGCCGCCGGCATCCGGAAGCTGGCTCCAGTCATACGCACTGACTTTCGCCTTGATGGCGGCAAGGCGATCATCGGCAACATGAATCGTATACGGTGAAATCATGACGTCCTCCGGGGAATGCCGCGCCGTTACGGCGCAGGCATGGAAAACTTCCCGGCAGACTAGACGTCAACCTGACCACTGGATGTGAATCCCACGCCGCATATCGAACCACATGCTTTACACAGGATGCCTTGCGCTCGCTGCAAGCCTCGCAGCCACGCCTACGTGAAAACAGCTATGGCTATCTTCCCTTGAAGCCCATTATTCGGCGTTTCCAGGCGCGCATGCGCAAGCGGAATATCCGCCAGCGAGTAGACAGCGCCCACATGCGGCCGCAACTGGCCTCGCATCACCAGAGCGCTCAATTCATCGAGCTTGCCGCGGTTCTGCCGGGTAAAGACGAAGTGATAGCTCGCGTTCTTTCCCCACGCATGGATAAGGTTCTGCGGCTTCGCGATGTCCACGATCGATACCACGCGCCCCAGCTGGGCAAGCGCATCCGGGCTGTGCGACAAGGTGCTGCCACCGATGGTGTCGAACACCACATCGACGCCACGGCCATCCGTTTCACGCAGGATGGCTTCGACGTAATCCTGCTTCTCATAGTCGATGACCACATCGGCGCCCATCCGTTTCACGAATTCCGCATTGGCTTCCCGCACGGTCGTGAAGACCCTGGCACCGATGGCCTTCGCCAGCTGTATGGCCACATGACCAACGCCTCCGGCACCACCGTGGACGAGAATGCTTTCACCCACGCGCAACCCGGCACGCACGACAAGGGCCTCCCATGCCGTACCACCCACCAGGCTCAGGCTGGCGGCCTCCAGATGGCTCAATGCGGCGGGTTTCTTCCCCACGATACCTTCGGCAGCCACGTGATACTCCGCGTAGCTTCCCTGCCCTTCGAATATCTGCGGCGTGTACCAGACCTCGTCTCCCGGGGAAAACGCCGTCACGCCGGGGCCGATCTCTTCAACCACGCCGGATACGTCATGCCCGGTAATCGCCGGCAGGGGCACGAGGTCCGGATAGTCGCCACGGCGCACCTGGTAATCCAGCGGATTGATGGAGGTGGCATGTACGCGCACCATAACTTCGCCCGCCTGCGGCATGGGCCGGGCTACGTTACAAAGCTCGAATGATTCCGGCCCGCCAAAGGATGTCAGCACTAACGCCTGCATGGTATTTCCTTGTTTCGTTAAAAAGGGATATCGGGAATTATCGATATATAAGAGCAAAACGAAGCTACAGTTCCTTGCCGATGATCCGGGCAAGTGCACTGATGGTGGCTTCGTTCCGCTTGTAGTACGTCCACTGGCCGATGCGCCTGACTTCGACCAGCCCCGCCCGTTGCAACGTGGCAAGGTAATCGGACACCGTCGATTGCGAGAGCCCCACGCCCTCCTGGATGCTGCTGACGCAGACACCCACGGTATGAACGTCACCTTCGTCCTGAGGTGGGAAGTTCTTCGCCGGATCCTTCAGCCCCTTCAGGATGTCGAGGCGGCTCCGGTTTGAGAGGGCTTTGAATATCTCGAGCAGTTCCATGGCGCGATAATATCGGGATTTACCGATATGTCAATGTGGGTCCTCCGCGCGAGCGCCCCAAGGCAAGCAGGCGCCCCTCACGCGAGGCGCATTCATATGGCCAACCTCAGGCCGCTATGCGGCTGAAGTCCGGCATCAGTCTTCCAATGAATTCATCCATCGTTTCCTGCCCCAAATCGACCGCCTTGGCACCTCCGCCTGCAATGACCTCAACATCCGCGATCCCGATGACGCCGAGGATCAGTTTCAGATATTGACTGGCGATATCGCGATCCCGGATGGGCGAGCCTTCGGTATAGACACCACCCGATGCAACCAGCACGGTGGCTCTCTTGCCGATCAGAAGCCCCTTTCCGTCGATGCCCAGCGTCACTCCCTTGCGCACGATATGGTCGATCCAGGCCTTCAGCGAAGCGGGAACGTTGTAGTTGTAAACCGGCGTGGCGATAAGAAGGTGATCGGTCATCAACAATTCGGTTACCAGTTCATCGGACAGGCGCAGCGTTTCCTTCATAGACGCCGACTGCTGCCCGGGTGGCGTGAAATATGCCTCCAGCCAGGGGCCTGTGACGAAAGCCAACCCCGTCCCAGCAAGATCGCGCCGGGTGATTTCGCCATCGGGATGGGCGGCCTGCCAGTGCCTTACAAAATGGCGCGTCATATGGCGCGAGACGGAAGCATCGCCGCGCGGGCTGGTTTCTATAACAAGTAAGCGGGTCACGAGATCTCTCCGGCGCAAGAGCCATCAGGGTGATGACATGCGTTGATCGTGGGAGATCGAGACCTTCACCGGAAGCGATATAATATTGATAGTTTCCATCACCATTGGTGATGCATGGCCATCAGCCATCTCAGTCTCGACCAACTGCGCGTTCTGGTAACCATCGCTGACGAAGGCAGCTTCTCGGCCGCCGCCCGAAAATTACGGCGCGTCCAGTCGGCCGTCAGCCAGGCCATTGCCAACCTGGAAGACCTGCAAGGGATCCAGCTCTTCGACAGGAAAGGCCATCGACCGCTACTCACGGAAACAGGCCGCGTTCTCGTCGAACAGGCACGGCTGGTGCTGGGCAGCGCCGCACGGTTCGAAGCCGTGGCCGCCAACACACGTGCCGGCCTGGAAGCCGAGTTGACGATCGCCATCGACCCCCTCGTACCCACTGCCCCGCTTATCGAGGCACTGCGAGGCTTGAACGACCGCTTTCCCGATCTGCCGGTCAACTTCTCCACGGAGGGACTCGGTGGCTCCCTGCGCCGGCTGCGCTCGGATTCCGCTTCCTTGGCGATCTGCCTTCTGCTTCCCGCCGTGCCCGAGGACATTGCAGCTTATCCCGTGTTGCGAATCGGCATAGCGCCTTATGTGGTGCCCGGGCATCCGCTCGCCCGCCTCAAGCGTCCCGCTTCACGCAGTGATCTGGAGCCGCACGTGCAACTGATCCTCTCGGATCCGGTCGACCCGGACAGTGCCAACTACGGCGTAGCGAGTGCCCGGCCATGGCGCTTTGTGGACATCGGCCGGCGCCTGGACTTCCTGCTTCAAGGATTCGGCTGGTGTCGCATGCCGGAGCATCTTGTAGCGGATGCCGTTGAACGCGGAGAACTTGTGCGCTTTCAGATCGAGAACGATCCGACACCGCATGACGGGCTGACGATCTACGCAGCGCATCGCCGTGACCGACATCCCGGGCCCGCCGGCAGATGGCTGCTTGATGCACTTCGAGAACCTCTCACGCCCCCTGCCGATGGCGATGTCATGAACGCGATCACGTGACGACTCGCCCATAGGATGGCGGCAAACATCGACAGCCATCCATTAATCGTCAAATAGTCGTACATTTCGCTTTCAGGGTATGAAGCGAGAGGGTTTTCCCGAATGCACGATCCGAGCATGTCCGGTCGCAGGGGCTTTCTGAAAGCCTCCGTCATGGGCGCAGTGACATCGCTGCTGCCGCCAGGCGCAGTGGGCACAGCAGCTACCTCGAAGGCCGCCGCCACCTTCCCACCAGCACCTCTCGCTCCCCAGCCCTTCCAGCTGCTACCGGCAGGATCGATTCGCCCCTCGGGCTGGTTGCGCCGTCAGCTGGAGATCCAGGCGGCGGGCCTCGGTGGTCGGGTGGATGAAACATGGCCGGATCTCGGTCCCAATAGCGGCTGGCTGGGTGGCACCGGGGAATCGTGGGAGCGGGGTCCGTACTACCTCGACGGCCTGCTCCCCCTTGCATGGCAGCTCGATTCACCGGCTTTGAAGGCGAAAGCGCAGCGCTTCGTCGACTGGACGCTGGACCATCCCTGGGCCAACGGCATGTTTGGCCCGAAGAGCAATGACGACTGGTGGCCGCGCATGGTCATGCTCAAGGCATTGACCCAGTACCAGGAATTGACCGGCGATGCGCGCGTCATACCGTTCATGACCCGCTATTTTCACTACCAGCTCGAAGCCCTGCCTGAGCGCCCGTTGCGCGACTGGGGCCGGATGCGCTGGCAGGATGAAGTGGCCTGCATTCTCTGGCTTTACACGCGCACGCAGGACCCGAAGCTGCTGGACCTTGCCGCGCTACTGAAAAAACAAGGCTACGACTGGCAAGGCATGTTCGCCGTGTTTCCCTTCCGGGAAAAAACGGATGCGAAGACGGTAGAAGCCAAGGGCGGCAAGAACGCCTTCATGGAAGACGACGGTTTGCAGGTGCATGGCGTGAATATCGCCCAGGCCCTGAAGGCCTCTCCCGTCTGGTCGCTGATATCGCGCGATGCAAATGATCGTGCCGCGATACATCACCAGCTTGCCCAGCTCGACCAGTATCACGGCCTGGCCAATGGCATGTATTCCGCCGACGAGCATCTGGCCGGCCGCAATCCATCGCAAGGCGTCGAGTTGTGTACGGTGGTGGAAGCCATGTATTCGCTGGAAGTGGCGCTGGCGATTACCGGTGATGCGGCACTGGGCGACCGCATCGAACGTATCGCCTACAACGCCTTGCCGGGTGCGTTCACTGACGACATGTGGGCGCACCAGTACGACCAGCAACCCAACCAGGTGGAATGCAGCCTGCATCGCCGGCCATGGACCACGAATGGCCCCGAGGCGAACCTGTTCGGCCTCGATCCTCATTTCGGCTGCTGCACGGCGAACTTCCACCAGGGCTGGCCGAAGCTGACGGCGAGCCTGTGGATGGCCTGCGCCGATGGAGGCCTTGCCGCCACGGTATACGCACCCTGCCGCGTCAACGCGGTGGCTCGCGGTGTGCCCGTGCAGATCGAGCAGGAAACCGATTACCCCTTCCGCGACGACATCGCGATGACCCTCAAGCCCGACTCGCCGGTGGAGTTTCCCATTCGCCTGCGCATACCTGCCTGGTGTCGTTCGCCGTCGATACGCATCAACGGAGAATCCGTGCAGGTGAGTCCACGGGAGGGTTTCGTCACCATCGAGCGTCGGTGGTCCACGGGGGATACGATCCGCCTCTCCTTCCCCGCTGATGTGAGCGCGGAAAAGGGATACAACGATTCGATCAGTTTCACGCGGGGCGCCCTGGTGTTTTCCTTGCCCGTGGGTGAGGCCTGGGTCAAGTGGCGCAAACGCGGGCTCACCAGCGACTGGCAGGTGTATCCCACCTCGGCCTGGAATTACGCCGTGGCGACTGATGCCACTGTGGAACACCATGACATCGGCATGCGCCCTTTTGAAGGCGCCACACCCGCCGTGACACTTCAGGTAAAGGGGCGATTGGCCTCATGGAAGGCGGAAGAAGGCGCCGCCGATCCCGTGCCCGCCGCACCAGCGATGGAAGACGAACCGGTCACCACCTTGCGACTGGTGCCTTATGCCGGCGCCAAGCTACGCATCACGTCGTTTCCCGTCATGCCAGCCTGAAGCAACCTAACGAACGAGCGCCCTCCCCGGCGCTCGTTCGCCAGTGATCTCAGTGCCTGCTTCCTTCAGCCGTCGTGCCGAATTCATACACGATGGTGTGGCTGTACTGCTGACCCGGTGCCAGTCGTGCGGAACCGAAAGACGGATGGTTCGGCGTATCCGGATGGAGCTGTGGTTCCAGTACGAAGGCATCGCCCTGGCGATACATATGGCCTCCCGTGCCGACGCTGGTCGCATCGAGGAAGTTGCCCGAGTAGAACTGCAAACCGGGCATGGTTGATTTCAAGGTCAGGGTGCGGCCCGACACCGGATCGTCCACCTTCGCTACCAAACGCGGCTCCCTGGCGATGTCCTTCGCGATGACAAAATCGTGATCGTAGCCGCGACCATTGAGAAGCTGCTGGTCGGACTCACGCACGTTCTGGCCGATCGGCTTGCCCTTTCGAAAATCGAACGGGGTACCCGCCACGGGCTTGATATCACCCAGCGGAATCGCCGTGGCGTCCACCGGTATATACTGATCGGCCGGGATCGTCAGCCGCTGGTCCATGACCGAACCGCTGCCCTCGCCCGCCAGGTTCCAGTAAGCATGGTTGGTGAGGTTGACGATGGTCGGCTTGTCGGTGGTGGCGCCGTAGACAAGGGTCAGTCGGTTGTGCGCGTCCAGCGTGTACGTAGCAGTGGCCGTGAGCTTGCCCGGATAGCCCATGTCGCCATCGGGGCTGACGTAGGTGAACGTGACGCTGGCACTGTCCGCACTGCTCTTCACGTCACCCATCGTCCACAGCACCTTGTCGAAACCCTTGGTGCCACCGTGAAGCGAGTTGGGGCCGTTATTGACCGGCAAGGTGTAGTCATGGCCGTCTAGCGTGAAGTGACCCTTGGCGATGCGGTTGGCATAACGACCCACCGTGGCGCCGAAGTACTGCGGGTTTTTCACGTAATCATCGAACCTGGCGTAACCGAGCAGGATATTGGCGGCATGACCCTGCCGGTCGGGCGTGATGACTTCCTGCAAGCCCGCGCCATAGGCCATGACGCGGATCTTTACGCCATGGCCGCTGTCGAGCACCACGGCATCCACCCTGGTTCCATCGGGCAGCGTGCCGAAGCTTTCACGCTTTGCTTCGGCCGCCTGCGTCGAGGCGGTTATCGCCATC
>Ga0116228_10006723_pt1 | contig 10270 bp, 3 predicted proteins | sample S1TSphfallax_2_FD_89694 | JGI IMG/M metagenome (GOLD analysis project Ga0116228, IMG submission 89694) | Host-associated microbial communities from peat moss isolated from Minnesota, USA - S1T2_Fc - Sphagnum fallax MG | ecosystem: Host-associated > Plants > Peat moss > Unclassified | place: USA... | reverse complement strand
TAGATAGGAGAGGCCCGGAACATGGGTTGGGTTGGTGGGCCAATAGCTTCTTCACCAAGTTGAAGATTTGTGTGACAAAGTGCCAATCTCAAGTAGGTACACTCGTACACTCTCTCCCTTTGAAGCATTGAAGCTTCGTGCCAATAGCACAAAGCTTTTAGAACTCATAACCACCTTGAAATTCTAACCAATTTGTTTGTGCAATTTTTCAACGTTGTTATAAATTAAGGTGTGTGCTTTTTCTTCCAAAGAACTGGCACAAAACCCATGGCCCAAGTTATGCTCTTTGACCAGTTCTTTTGGTTTTGAGAACCTAACTAAGTATGGATCAAAGACTAATCCTTTGATTTCTTGATAAGTGGCGGTCAAGGGTTCATGTACTCGACCCCTTTACCTGCTCATCTTTTCTTTGACCAAAGAGAGAGAACTGCCCAACACCGATTCTAATTCTTATATAGCTCTTTTTACATCATCCATTTCACCTATCCTTGTGGAGCCTTGTTAAACATCCATGAATGGGATTACAACCAATCATTGGATTCATTGTTTACACACTTGAAAGTTTTTTATAAAAATTTCAGTCGAAATCAAGCAAACGATGTTATTGAGATGACTCATGCTAAGACCTAAAGGTGGGTCCTATTATTATTATTATTATTATTTTGTGGGGGGGGGAGGAACAAATGGAAAAAATCATTGCAAAAAAAGATACCATAGATTTCACTAGACAAAAATGAACTCAAACATGGCATTCATGGAATGCAATTTTATATGTACTAACAATGACCAAGATACGTACTTCATCAAACAAATTTCATGCCAAATTGTGGTTTTATTTTATCAAACCCTCACCCAATCCACATGGAATGCCCATCATAAAACCATTTGAGAAACACTAAAAAAATACCATGCAACCAACAAAATATAAGAATTTGTAAATCTTAAATTCTTTGCAAGCATGCCTTATAGGGTGTAAACTCATTTAACCATGCATACTTAGGAGATAAGAATGTATCTCTATCTCCCATCAATATTATATGTTGCAAATCTTATTAAATTGTACCATGACTTTAATAAAGGTTATGTGGGGTATATGGTTGCTCAAAGGAATGCTCATTGGAAGCCATTTTGGGAACTCATACTAATGTGAGAATAGCATGCTCAACAACCTTCTTGCCCTCCAAAACCAAGGGTCCATCATGGTGGACAAACCAATAGGCTAATGGTGTTCCTTACTTTGGATGATTAGGTGTAAATAACTATAATTTGGAACACACATTTATAAAGATGGAGAATGTGATTAATCTTCTATGTAGGTATAATCATAAAATTCAAGAATTTGCCATATTTCGTGTCTACTACACATGAATTATCATGTTGCAAATCAACCATCATTCAATAAAGCATTATATATTGATATTTTAAACTAATTACTTAGTTGTGTAATGCATGAAGTGGCCATGCATATAGTACCACATAAATATTTATTAATGAAAATACTTGAAAAATCAAAACACAAATGAAATTGACATGGTCATCATTTGGCATTGTTGAGAAAGATAATTTGACCAATGGAATTTTTTTTATTTTACCATTTTAGTTTTACTAATTTTTTTTATTGTTATGGCCATTGTCACATTCATTAATAAATTATTATGTTTTGTCTTCTGGCCTTTTTTCAAGGTTATGGATAAATAAACTCTGGCTTGTCCTCTTTCAACCTCAACATTACACTTCTTTTTTTTTAATCATAAAAGCTATGCAAAAAGTTGGAAAGTAACTCAATCCACTGAAAGGATTTTTAAATCTTATGGATGTTTGCCATTTTAGCTACATCACAATTTTTTTAAAAAGATGTATCAGCCATTGAAGGTTGCATATGTTTACAAGGAATTTAATGGGCCATGATCTAATCCCCAAATATTTTACATTTTTCCATAATTTGAACTAAAATCCCAATCCTTTTGTCTTTCTTCAATATCATAAATTTCCTTGGTGGCTAAAAATAGTCAAAATGATGTGATAAAAATATGGGTGTTAAAAATAATAAGTGGGAAAAAAATGAAAATATCACCAGGATTTGTCTACTTTTCATGCCATGGTAGTCATTACACGATGATAGTCTAGATCACCACACAAAAACTAAAGTTATTTAGATAGATTTGTAACTTTGCTCATGTTTCATCACCATTAAGTGAATGAAATGTGCTTCTACTCGGCAAAAATCTATATAGATTTATGAAATTTATTTGCCACATGCTCAACATCCATGTTCATTAATTGAAAGTTTGGTAATTAGCATAAACATCAATGGTTTACTTGAGCACAAGGACATAACTTTGCAATTGCAAAAAGTGGTGGGGCATGGAAAATACTGTTCATTCACAACAATGAATGTTTCATTGGCTTTAGTGTAGATTCTAGGTTTACATGTTTCCAAAAGTGTAGCAAATTGAAACAAAGGTGTGGTGTGTGATTTAGTTTTTATTTTTTACTTCAAATTTTTAAAAGTTGTGAACTTTGTTTTAGGTTTGAGGTTACATCTTTTTGTCAGTCTTGAAAAATATGAATTTTTTTTCAATGGATTTTCACCCAAATTATATTATATTTTTCTTTTCATAGCCATTGTTTGCTATTTTGGTGCAATAACCATTGCCACATGAAAATGGAAAAAGTCATTTTAGCCAAAAGGATTAAAACAATTCATTACTTTTGCCATTCATGTGTGAAAAAATGAAAATCAAGTTCATCATAAATACTTTTCATTTCTTTATGCAAAAAGCTATTAATAGAAATATTATGAAGCCTAGGAAAAACATTGTTCCTTAAGGTGGGGTTCAACAATTACAAGAGAAGATGTTCAATTGAGGGATGCAACTTCAATTCCTATAAAGGATTTAAGAATCAACCACCAATTATATGACATTGGTCTAATACATTTTAGGGCATTCAACTTTTGATGATCATAAAGAAAGGATGATTGCCTTTAAGTAGTCATGAATAAAAGCCTTTTCATTGGGTGGCTACATAATTGTTTATAATCACAAATTTTATTACATTTATCTCCAAAGTCCAAAGTATAACTTGAAAATTAATATACCTATATTACAATGTGGAAGGACATTTACTTCAAATAATGTTCTATCAACAACATCCAAATTCCAATCTTTATGATGTGATGTGGGTAAAAATATTTTACAATGGACTATTCTAAATATCACAAAGGCAAAATTTTATAGGTTGGACACACGCTATTATATAAAACTCATATGCAAGTTGAAAATTCAAACAAAATGGACTCAAATAAGTGAAATTAACTTCTTTGTCCTTCTTACTTTCAAATAATTACACTAAAAAAAATCATTTTCAATAAAATATGGACTTTGCAATCTTGACAATTCCAATGTCATGATCCATATAAAAAAGTGTTTACGATTTATTACTTATAATGGAATTGAAGATTCTTCCAAAAATTTGGGATAGTGTTATAGTTTGAAGGGTTAGGACATTTAGGAGTAAAAATCTTGGAAAATATGAAATATGTGATGAACTTTATAATTCCTTATTGTATGTAATACAATTCAAATCTGATTTATTCCATCACATATAGGAAAGGATGTTTTCATGACCAATATTAAATAAAGGTGTTCAAAGAGGTTGAAAGCAGGGCACCATTAACTTGGACATGGAAAAAAGTTCAACTTTAACATTGTTTCAAGGTTTTGTGTTTTTGTCCAATTTTATGTGTCTAAAAATACATTAGAAAAACTCTTGAAATGCACTTTGATATTGTTGTTTTCAATACACCCTAATGTGTTTTCACCTAGATGTATTGTGAATTTTAATGGTGTGACTTTTATGGAGGACAAAATTTTAAGAATTAACTAATTGTGGAAATAAATTAATGGTGGTTTTGTGTGAAATAAAATTATACATTGTTTATTTTCACACCGCATATGGTTGCATGTGAAAAATGTATATGATCATTTGGTCCCAATCATAGCACCCACCCCCAAAAGAAGGCAATATTATTAACATTAATAAATGTTTCCCTTCAAGTTTAACTTCATTTAATATTAGATTATGAGTTTTGTGGTGTCAATGCCAAATTGAACTTTGCAATATGCATTATTAATCAACTTATGTTGTGTGAAGTGGTTCAATCCAATATGCTCAACTAGGTATTTTACAATTTTAGGAATCATAATTTTCAATTTCATGTTGTTTTGCCACATGGCAATTTCTAGTAGGAGGTGTACAAAAACTTTGATTGTGAATAATATTGATTGAAAAAATAGGTCAAATTTGAAATCATTAAATGAACTTTTTTTTTAAAAATTGAAATTATAGGTTATTTTTTACAAATAACATGTTCTGTAATTTGAAATTAGAGATCCCAATACTTTGAATAAACTTATTTGCATTAACCAAAATTAAAACATAAAACATGACTTCCAAATGGGGTTGTTTGAGTTTATGTTTTCAATCTACCATTTGATTAGTTGGAGGTTATCAGATTGAAGATTTTCATTGTCAAAGTTCCCAAGACTTCACTTGTTTTGGGATGAATGAGTAGAAATGTAGTATGAACTAAAAGCTAAGGTGATTAAAAAAAAAAATCAAATTAAAATGAATTACAAACTAGATTTTGGAAATAAAACAATTGCAATTGTATGAACATGGGTTGTGTCTAGTAATTTGAGATTGTAACAATCCTTTTGTCAAGGCAAAATAACCACATTTTTATTTTAGATCAAATGTTGGAATTTGGAAGACCCATTGTCAAGGATGTTTGTGGCCAGAAAAGAAATTTGGAGTAAGAAAAACAAGTGAGGGAAATATATAATAAAAAAATGCATAAAATAACATGACAACATAAAAGACCTCTTAGATGGAAAAACCTTTTTAAGTACATAATGCACATTAGGTTGTTCTCAATGATTATTTATAGTTCTTCAAAAAAAATCTTACAATTCCTATTCAATGTTAATGTAAGACCATGGATCCAACAACTAAAATCCCATTTTAAAGGAAGGTTGTTGAATAAAAAAGTAAACAACAAAACATAGAAAAAATATTTAAGAAGGAATTGCCCATCATCCTTTGTAATGGTTGCCTTCCTATTGGCTACCTTCCTATTATAGTTACTTTATTGTTACATCTACCTTCTTGTTGCAACTACCATTCTTTATAAAAAAATATCCATCCCAACTTGTTGTTTTCATTTTTGTGATTGTTCCACTAATTGTTTTTTTGTTAATTACCGTCTTATTGTAACTACCATCTAATGATTTGATTTGTTGAACAAGCATTCTAGGAAGTCAAATATGAAGAAAAAAATTAAATTAATTAAGAGCTACAATAATTTGTATCAAAATAATACCAATTATTTTCATTACATCCAAAAAATCAAAGTAAAACCAAACAACAAAAAAATATGTGACAACCTTCCATCTCCCTTTCCATTGTTTCTTCACACAAGTTCAATTTTCCCTCTCCTTTAGTCTCTTGTGTCTCTATTATAAGCCTTAGAAATATCAACGTACATGAGAAGATAATGAAAATAAAATCAACATGAAAAAAGGCCAAGGAGTAGGAAAAGGAACCCACAAGACCCACTTCACACGTTACACACTTTTCATCCCTTCCTACATTCTATGCCTCTATCCACATATTCACCACATCTCCTAGTTGATTGTCAAATTCATGTCAAGCACATTATCCTTAAGAACTAACTACCCAAGTAGCTTCATCTCCCTAGTAACTAAACAATGGTGAGTAAATATTTACTATTAGTAACTATATAATTATTATAATTTATGTTAAATAAAATAGACTAGGAGATTTACCTTTAAGTTGAGTATTTTTTATTGGAATTATATTTCAATATTAACTTTTGATTATTTTTCCTTCTATGTAATTCATTGAGGCTACTATTGTTAGATAACATTTCCATTCTAAAATAAACCCATGATTATTTTGCCTTGTGACAATAATTATTATCAATTAACAACTAAGTTCAAAATAATCTTAACTAGTTTAAGGTTTTTGGCCAAGTCTAAATCTAAATCTAGGTTTAAGAATTAGAACTAACATGTTTAATATAAACCTATACCTAATGAAAACTAAGAATCAACAAGTCTATTTGAATTTGGACCCAACCAACGTCTAGAATCGATGGGTCTATGTGGGGCTAAACCTAGCCCAATAGGTTTAAAACCATGTTTGAGTGGGTTTAGTTATTAGGTTCATGGTTTAGGTACTAGGTCAAAAGGTAAAGGTAAAAACCTCTCCCAAGTTTGAATTCACAACCACCTTGGTAAACAAAGATTGTCCCAACCATATGACCATCAATTATTTTACAAACAACTTATGTTCTTGTTGTACTTATTCATGAACGTCAAAATTATGGAACATTCAAAATGGGGTTGCCAAACCCCTTTTGTTTGATTTTTTTTGTTTTTTCCTTACAATTGGGTTTTTGTTAATAAACAATTCGACAATTATTATGTTGTTAAAAATTTAGGCTTTCAACTAGGGTTTAGGTAAAGTTTTAGGTAGGGTCCAAATAGAATTTAAATAAGGCCTATGTAGGATTTTAAATAAGGTCTAAATAAGGTTTTTAATCTTAAAACCCAAAACCAACTTTGGACTTGGAACTAATGGGTCTTATAAAGTTTATAAATGTTGAATTGTGTGGGAACCAATGGTTTAAAAACCTTGACTTGGCCCTAAAATTGGTAAGTTTTATTTATTTACTTATTTTATTAGCAAAGCAAAATCAAAAGGTTTTGCATTTCAAAAAACATTCTAAAACTAAACCCAATAGGTGTTTCTAAAATCTCAAAACTTGCCAACACTTAATCAAAATCACATTGCACAATTACTTTATTTTTGTCATTAAATGGTCAAAATGAATGGCCCTTATTTTTATAAAATAGATTAGGTTTATTTTATGGCATGATGAATAGAAACTAAAAGTATATAACTTATTCAAAAGGAGATTTTGAAAATGATGTTAAATAATCACATTGTCCAAATAATTGGTATGTACAACTTTGTGTAGACCCAATGTTTGTGTATAGTAATTTCCTTCCTTAGTTTTTGGAATTTGTGTTATTCTATTTTACATTCAATTCCATGGTTCATTCAATTCACCAAATAGTGCTAGACATTGGTATAAAATGTTGAACCACATGTGAGCAAGCCAAAAAAACTCAATCTACATAAAGAATAAAGAGGCTTAATTTTTGTAGAGCTTTTCACAAAATTGCCATTGGACTTCTTGTTTTATTAGCACAAACGTTAATATGTAAGTGTGTGCATGTTAAGACAAGAACAATTTGGCCAACCTAGCGTCCAAACACCACATAGCTGTGAAGTTATTAGTTTCAATTTCAAATCAACTACTAATTATCACAATCCAAAGCCTTGATTGTCATGATTACTAAGGGGTGTTTTGTTCATGTGAAACACAAATGTCTAAAGGCTAAGGCAAGTTGACCTATTCATTGTAGGATGGCCTTGCCTTCCAATTTCAATCGCTCATTTCTCGGTCTTTCATGAATAAGAATAGGGTAGGGTCTACAAGACCCAAGATTGAAACTTTCATAGTAATTTTTACATTTTGCTTTTAATGGTGATAACAATATCAAAGCATGCCAATTCCAAATCTATGAGCATCTCAAGAAATGAAACCTTGTCGGGTCACAATTTGCTTGAATGTTTCGAAAATATTATTGTTTGTAGTTTTTGAAGTTGTTTTTGGAACAAAATACCACATAAGGCAATGTTAAATGTGTAATAATGAAAAGTTTAAGTTACTATCTTGGAATATGGAACAAACACATTGCAAAAATGTTGAAATATTTCCATGCATATGAATATAACTAGTATTTTGGTAACATTACATAAACACAAAATTAATGTCTTACAAAAGGAAATGTCTTTCACATCTATAGAATTGTCACAATATAACCATTTGTATAAGAAACAAGTTCTATAATTTGATATGTAAACATGAAATGCATATTTTGAATACCTTTATGGGCCCAATTACATATGTTGACAAGCCCCTTAGATGTTGAGAGCACGCTAAAAATTCTTTTTTTTTTGGTCAATGTATCAAAATACCTTTTTTGGTGAGAAATGGCCTCCTAATCTATTTAGCATATAATATATTATAACACCCTATCTACTTTTATGTTTGAAATGAATCCTTTTAAAGTTGTAGTCATATGATTTATAAATGGGTTCTAGACTTTTAAAATATCCACAAATTGTTTTTTCACCAACTACCAAAAAAACTATATATGATAATCCAAAGTGGGTTCATGAATGTTAGATTGTATGGTTTGAATGTTTAAAGATTTTGAAACATAGAAAATTGTGTAATTTATATGTTTAGATGGGAAGATTGGTGGAAATGTTTTTATAATGTTTTGGCATTTTAAAACATTGAAAGATTGTAATACCATATTATTTGTGTGCCATTCAAACAAACCATGATCCCAATAGGGTTTATGAATCCATACCTAAATGAGGATGCACAAATTATAAATAGAAAATTCAGGATAGGTCAATGATTATTGATGCAATGGCATTAGGTTAATATGCTTGTCATTTATGAAGCAAATCAATAAACTTAGGTAGTGGTTAAAGCATTTTTACAATGGTACAAGTGATTTGCCTTACAAGCTATGATGTGGACCATATGCAAGATCCATGATATTGAAAGCACAACCAAATCACCAATCACATAAAAAGACCAACCACCATTTGCCATGCTTAACAAGGTGAGAATGCTTAAGTTGGCATTTCTTTATCAACATTTGTGAGTTTCATCCTAGCATCTGATGCATTTTGGAACCAAGGAGGAAACATGTGGTGGTATTCTAGTCAAATAGTTGGAAAAAAACCTTCCACAAATGAATGTGAATGTTGTATTGGGTACCTTACTAACATAATTGCAATCCATGGATTAATTAATGCAATGCCAACATCTTCTTAAGCAAGTCATGGATACGTCATCCATGGCTTGGTTGATTGGAATGTGTTTGACAACTCAACAACCTAAAATGAATGGCTTTTGACTTCATCACAGGGGCATATGCTTCTAGCTAGAGGGCACAATCAAAATTTGTGCCTCATGTTGACATTAACAACATAACAATTCCAAGACCCCAATTGTGGCACGACAACCCAATAGCATGGGATTGAGTCAAGGTGGAGATGGACAATTGATAAGTGTGATCTAGCTTGCGACTTTCCTACAAAATTCATTTGAATTGGCAATAACAATCTTTATAGATTGTGTGGTGGATAGGTTTGGAGCAATTGTGGAAGTTCTAATTGACCAAGTTTGGGAAATTGGGCAGGGGAGGGGCCGGGGAATGATTTGGAGGTGTAAGTAGGTCGTGGGGGTTTAAATGAAAACATTCCAAATGTGCAATATCTTTCGACCAAGGCAAGTCTAGCATTTGCCCACATGCCAAACTGAATTTGGCCCAGAGTTTGCCTTTGGGGAACAAAAGCAGGTGCAATTTTTAGGTCCTTTCAAAACCCAAATTCCCCCTCTTTCAGTCTCCAAACAAGATCGTCCCATTTATTATAGGGTAACCCTCAAGGTGAAGGGCATTTCCGAAATAAAGGGCCTAGAACAGGGAAGTGCAGTTGAGTTTAGCTCAGCATTTTGGGAATGTCCCCCACTCAAACACTCCATTGCAAAGAACAAGGCAAAGGCTATCATGAACCTAAACTTACATAAATCACAAGGTGCAGGAGGGAAGGTCCTTACACTTACTCCTGAAGAGTGGGAAGGATCTTACATCTTATAGGCATAGGATCCCTTCCACTCCTAAAGATTAGAGGTCAAATCCACATACACAAATCATGATATTATTTGATTGATTGAACACTTTCTTTGCTCAATTCTCTACTTTTGACTACCATGAAAGGCATGTGATATATACCAAGCACCCTAACCATCCAAGAATAATGCATGTGATATACCAAGCACCCAACTCTCCAAGAATACTAATGCATGTGTAGGGGGTACAGAACTTGTCAATTGTGCAATTGGAAAATGCTGCAAAACCTCTAACATGCTCAACTATGATCCATAAGCCTACATATCTTTGAGAGGCAGCAACATGCTTATGAACTTGGTCCCATGCACAAGTCAAAATAGACGTAGTACCATGTCTTTTGCAAGTGCTGTAAGTGCACAAGAACTGGAAGTGCAACTTCAAAGATCTGTCCCTGTTTTATT
>Ga0116228_10006722_pt1 | contig 10271 bp, 4 predicted proteins | sample S1TSphfallax_2_FD_89694 | JGI IMG/M metagenome (GOLD analysis project Ga0116228, IMG submission 89694) | Host-associated microbial communities from peat moss isolated from Minnesota, USA - S1T2_Fc - Sphagnum fallax MG | ecosystem: Host-associated > Plants > Peat moss > Unclassified | place: USA... | reverse complement strand
TGTTTGCTCGTGATTCGTCCATGCACCAAAGGTGTTCCAATTATGCACTAACCAACTTGTTGTTTGGTTTGTGTAGGTCCGTGTAAGTAATTGACTTGCTTGTCAATCTTTTTAGTCCCCATCTCGAAGCTCCAACACGCCCCTCTACCCCCGAAATGTTGTGAACCAAGAAACGCGCCCTAATTCCTTTTCCTTTCGTTGATGTAACCTTTGGACTTATAGTTGAGTCCATCAAGGAGCTTGAGGGTGCGTCACCCCCAAACTTCTTGAAAGACCTAGATGCAAATTTGAAGATGAAAAAATCAAAAGAAGAAGGAATTGGGGTACGCTCCCTAGCTCGCAACACCTCAAAAGTACGAAGGGCGTGTTGGAGCTCCAAGATGGGGACTAGGATGAAGTCACAAGCAAGAGTTCAAAATGAGATCAACTTGCACAACCAAGAATGGGAAATGGTATGATGAATTTAATAATGACAACTTCAAACACAAGCTTTACACGACCCGTAACCTTTGGGAGGAGGCACCATTCCCCTCCCTATATTATACTATGTGCCTCTCCATGGGGACTACATCCAAATAACTTTGATTATTAATGTGAAACCCTTGGGGTTCATTTCAACTTTTACACCAATAAAAATGTTAAATTTAAATTAAACATTGGCCTTTGATTCCTAATGTGAAGGGGGGCTAAGTAAAAAACCACAATATTATTGACGATTTATATCAACATGAGAAAAAGATCTCAATGGAACATTTAGCAAGTGTATGTACTTCCATAGTCATAGGGTTTAATTTTCTTATGGTGTTTGTGTGTTTATTCCAATATATCTTTAATGTTTTTTCATGTATTTTATAATTAATTGATATCCAATTGTTATACCTTTAACATTGGGTTCAAGACTAAATGTGACATGTAAGGGCCCATGAGGTTAAAAATGTGTTTAAGTGTGAAACACACTCTCACAAATGGGGGAGAGTGCAAGGGATGAAACCCAATGACTCCCAAGTGCATTCCCACATTGGGAATTCCATTCGTGCGAAAGTTGTGAATGTTCAAAGCCTTGGTTGAAAAGGAAAACAAATGTCAAATTGGGCATTCAAGACACCATTGGAAAGGTATTGAAGCGCAAATGCTTAAAGTGCCTTCACATTGTTCATTTAAACCTGATTTGCATGAATTATGATCCAAAGAAGGGGCGGGAATCAAATTGAAAATTTGACTCTTAACCATAAATCCCTAGAAAGAAGGAATTAAATGAGGTCTAATTGGGACATGATATACATCGTTGGAAAGATCTTTTTAAGGGCTATAAATTATTTTCCTTGCATTTTCAAAATAGACTTGATTTGAAAAATATATGAGTAACCAAAGTTTTGAGACAATACGAGTCCCAGTTTTGGGACTCCCACTTGGGTGTCCTAGAAAAAAATTTCAACCTAGCCCAAGTTATTAATAAATGTTGAACTTTGTGGCCTTCTATAAGGTGCAAGCCTGAAAAACATATACCATCAAATTTAGGAGCCCAATTTGCAACCCTTAAGACCGATGTTCTAGCATTTATTAATGTCTTAACGTTAATATTTTCACAATTGTTAATAAATTGGGGCCAATTGGGTGAGAATGAGCAAAAACGAACCAAAATTGTCAAAACGTCTACTTTTTAACAATTCTTGTTACATTTGTCTATGTGGAGCCATTTTAATAGCATGTGAATCATGGAAAGTTGTGTTTATTGAATAATATGGATATTGTAAAATCTAAAATGAATCAAACAAAATTCCAATATCAAAGTTTGGTTTGAACAAAAGATGTTTAACAATTTCATTCAATAACACTACCTTCATAAAAGGCCCTTTAATTTTCATTAAAAAATTTATTTCATCCTCAAATTTTTAATAGTAATAGGGTATTATTAAAAACATCTTTAAAAAATCTATTTTTAAATTTTTTTTTAATTTTGTGTTTATCAAAAATTAAGGTTTAAAAAAAGTTGATGAGTCCCTTTACAACATGTAAATATGATGCAATGTACATGTTGTTTAAATAAAAATTGTAGCTTATAATATAAAAATTTAAACTTGAAAATGTTAACATGTTTTGGTATGATTTGAAATTATGAAATTTTTAAAAAATGAAACACAAAATCTGGCAAAATATATGCACTTTCAAAAATTTGTATTTCTTCAAATTTGATTGTAAAAAAAATGACACATTGGGGCAACTATAAATACAATATATAAAAAGTTTCAAAACATTTCATTTGAAAGTTCTTCTTTTAAAAAACATGTTTTTGGGGAAAAAGGACCCCAAAAAAAAACAATAATCGTAAATGCAAAGCAAATGCATTAGCTTGTTATATGTCATTTAGACCGAATTTGCAACCCAAAAATGCTCAAATTTAACCACAAGTATTTTTGGTCCTAACTCCTAGTGTTAAGTGGGCCTTAATTGTATGAAACCAAGTTATAGGAATATGAAAAGAATAGACATTATCAGCCTAAAACTTGTGAATTCAAAAAATGATTTAAAGTATAATCGGGAATTAACAATAAATATATAAAATAAGACAAGGTGTAATATTTTTCTAACCCAAGATAATAAAAGGATCCAATAGAATATCAAAGAGGAATGCGATTACAATGACACAAGTGCGATCTTATTCAATATCAAAGCATCATCATATATAAAAGACCACATGATATTTCTACCATTAAAAAAAATGTGTGGGGAATAAAAAGTGTAAAGTAAATGTAAACATGTAAAACAAGGCACCATAGTAAGACAAAGACATGATGATATTCAATTTCAACATATGAAGCCCAAAAAATGGAATAAAAAACTTTTTAGAATACTTTTTTAAAAACAATAAGTTTTGAATGATAACATAAGTGTCGAGAAATAATAGAATGACAAACCTAGGCCACAAGCAGTCATAGAATTCCATGACAATTATAACTACCCCAATGACTAGATCGAGGTTTTCATTAAAAGGAGGGGAGTGCTTATGGTAGTTTTAAAAAGAGTGCTGACAAGTTCATTATCATCAAAGACTAAACATTTGAACACAAATTAAGGGGGTAATTGGCATAAATTTAGGCATTCAGTGCAACAATTAATGCATACATATTTATGTAGGATAAATTATTTCTTGAATTTAACACTATGATTATCAAAGGAAGATGCCAAAGATATGAACAAAAGGACAACATCAACATAGAACATCATTCTATCCCATAATTAGGTCACTACAACGGCAAAAATTTGGAGACACCCCCACAAAAACCCTAACCAATCCACTATTCATATTATAAATAGAGCAAAGAATAAGTTTTCATAGAACCATTTCCTAATGCTAAAAGCTACCTTAAACAACATGCAACCTTTTGAGAAGACAAGACATCGAGGGCACAACTGGATGCACTCAAAAGGGAAAAAAAAGAACATCTACAATGGTTCATAAAAAAATTGGAGGATGCATAATGAAGATACTGAAAGTCCAAGTGAATTTTTTTTCTACCAAGAAATTTTCAATGTTTTGGAACAAAAGGATTATGTGATTTTTGTTTTGCCAATTTTTTCTAATTGTAATAAGTTTCACTTTTCGAATTCTTGCACTATTACAATTCATGGTTTTTTAAATTAGGTTTTCTGGTTTTAAAAAAACCCAAAAATGATAGGTGCAAAAAAAACCACCTTGTCAATTTAGACAAGTCATTTTGGCCATGTCTAGCATGACTACGTAGTTAAAATGGACCTTGTCATTTTGACTAGCAAAGTCACTGACAAAATGACTAACTATTTCATTGGTAGATAGTGCACCATTTGATTGGGTCAATTTATACCTAAATTAAAATCATTTTTTGGATCATTATTTTAAAAATCAATAGGTAGGTTCAAAAAGACACTTAGCTAGGAAAAATTGGTATGGAAAAATCTTAGACTTGGGGTGTTGAAGACAAGCTTGGTGCCCGCACGCACAACAAAGAAGTTGACAAGGTATATTTTCAAACTTGATGGGTCATGCACCTCAATTTTAGAATAATCAAGGAGTAGAAAATAGAACCCTACAGTTGAAGTTCTTGAAACTACAACTAAAAGAGATTATGAATCCAGAGAAGGAAGCACTCTAAACTAATATTAAATTTCACATATGGGCTTGACATTGTTTTCATTCATTAAAAGGGTTAAAGAACAAGATTTGGTGAAAAATCAACAAATGATGAAACTAACACTAAGTTTCGAAGCAACCAACATTCAATAAGAATCATGAGGCTTTGAATTACTACTTTAAGGTTTTGAGAGTATATACGAAGGTTTGAGCTTTCATTTCATTCTCTTTTGTGGAAATGTGGATGTAGGAGGAAAGAGAAAAAGGGGGAGTTCAAGAGTTCTTGAAACCATCACCAAGTAGCTTGCACACAACCAAGTGAATGATTTTTTTGTGTATGTTGTAGAAAAGAAAATAACCGAGTTCAAACTCAGCTAGGATGTTTGTAAGAAATTTGAGCTTAAGCTCAAATTTTTGTTTGAAGCAAACTTAAACTCAAACTCGGTTTAAAATTAGACCCGAGCTTGAATTTGATTTTTTTTTTTTTTTTGGTAAAGTGTATTTGATCTTTGCACCACATGAAAAACATGAGCTAAAGTTTGAGTTTGAAATCGAACTCAAGTTTGACTTTAGGTTTTATCTTTTTATTTCTTGCAGGTGCCATTAAACTACTCTTGGTGTTGAAAATATTTTGGCGATGCATGATAAACCTGAGTTGAAGCTCAAGTCCCATATTAAACTCAAGCTTAAGCTCGGGTTTTTGTCTATTTTTTTTAATGAAGGCGTTGGTGACCTACCTTCAAAGGCAGAGAGTAGTTCAACTACACATGTGAAATCCAAGCTCAAGTTTAGGTTTTTTGTTGTTTTTTTTCTTGCAAGTGTCGTCAAGCTTCTCTCAACATTGAGAGTAGTTTGACAATGCATGAGGAACCTAAGGTCAAGCTTGTGTCCCATTTAGAACCCGAGCTTAAGCTCAGGTTTATTTCTATTTTTTGTTGTGGGAACTATTGAACTACATGAACTACTTTTGGCACTAAAAGTAATTCAATGGTGCATAATGAACCCGAGTTCAAGCTTGGGTCCCATTTCAGACACAACTTGAGCTCGGCTTTTTTTTAGTTGCAAGCTATGTTAAGCTATTATTGAAGTTGAGAATAATTCGAAAGTGCATGAAGAACTTGAGCTCAAGCTCAGGTCCCATTTTGGACTAAAGCTTGAGCTTAAGATTTTTTTTATTACAATAACTATCAAGTTACTTTTGACCCCTAAAATAGTTCGGCAACGCATGAAGAACCCGAACTCAAACTCACATCCCATTTTGGACCTGACCTTGGGTCTATTTTATTTTATTTTTTGTTGCATGCATTTCCAAGCTACTTTTGGTGTTGAAAGTGGTTTAATGACGCATGGAGAATCCAAGCTCAAGCTAAATGGGACTTGAGTTTGAGTTCAATTTTTTTTTCCATTTAAAAAATTGTTGATGATGTCAAATTACTCTTGGTGTCAAGCTTAAGTTTAGTTATCAGAAAAAAAATCCATTTCCCCCATTACGCATTTCAATTTTTCAAAAAAAAATTTCAACATATGAATAATAACATTAGTAATTTGATTAATCACTCAACTCCCAAGGCCCCTCTATCTATGACCCTAACTATAGACACAATTGAATCAACATGAATATTAGAACCCAACAAAAAACTATTATTGGTTCACGCACCATTCATCATGCATGATGCAATGATGGGTGCTTTCTCACTATTATAATCACATTATGAAATTAATGTTTTCATTGACGCAATATATTGGAATCCAAGTGCAATTACCATTTTCCCTTTTCTTTTGGACATGTTGATTTAGTTTTATAACCAGCTTAATGACAAGTTCTCATTCAAAATAAAACTTGATTTATCTTTTGTCTTCCTTTGTGTTATTTTATTCAATGCAATTACATTTGTTTGCTTATTGCTAGCCTTTTATTAGTGTCATCATTTTTTTGCAAGATCATAGAGTTGATATATGATTGAATCCAAATATCCACTGATTGAAATATAGTTTTCTTTTTCATCATTGTGGTTATTCAACTATCATTTTAGAGTTACACGTTATCCAACTAAATCTATAAACTTCATTACAAGGCTCCAATGTTCACTATTTCCAATACAAATTGGAATTGCACATACCGTTATTTTGAATGTTTCATGAGCTTCTAAACATTGAATTTAATTCAATTATTTGTAATGCAAACTCCTACGAAATCTAGGGCTTGTAGTCAATAGCAATTGATACTTTTAAGCACTCTAGTTGGTATTATAAAATAGTTCCTTGATTTCTTTCTACATCATGTATGTGCAACACATACCTACACAACACTACACATTTTCCATTAAACATCTACATGAAATATGTGCAACACATATCCACACAACACTACAAATTTTCCATTAGTATAATATCAACCATTATTGTTTCAATCCAACATAGGGCTATTCTTTGCATATTCGTATTTACTACGTTAGATTGATCATCTGCCTTGTTCAAAATATCAACTCACTTGCCAAACTATGGACTAGACTTTAGATGGGACTCTAGACTACATTATCAACTAGACCCACTTATTCGTCACGAGGAAGAAGTTTTAGTCATATTCGTTTTCGACTATTTTATTTACAAAACAATTCCATGCATTTTAAGTTTTAAAAAAATACACTTGAAATTTTTTTAACTCTCATAACTTATTTTCTTTTCATTGCAAATTTCCATCCTTCAATGCATCTCATCTTTTAAGTCAATGTTTTTGCTACATTATATTCATTGTAATCCTCAACGAACATATTGTAATCTACCAGGTCGCTTTCGCTTTCAAATAGTTTGAGAATAAATGCAAATTTATACTCTTTTTTGTTGCATCTATTTTTCAACGTTCTTACACATGGATATTCTATTTTCACACTGATCCTCTCTATGACTATTTTAATCAATTTGAAATTGTGTCACCCATGTTCTGCATTCAAACCATTAATATCCACATCACCTTCATTTTTTGTTTCTAGTGTCTATGAAGGAATGTAATATTCCTCGCTATAAGCATCTGTATAAGTATGTTCTTCAATTTCATGAACTAGTTCAAACTTGTTTTCTTAAGTTTTCTTTTATTTTTTCTTATTGCAAGCACTATCAAACTACTCTTGGCCCTAAGAATAGCTTGGCAACACATGACAAATTTGAGTTCAAGCTCGCATCCCATTTCAAATGCAAACTTGAGCTCAAGGTTTTCTTTTTCTTTATTTACAAAAACTGTCGAATTACTTTTAACGCCAAAAATAGTTCAACAACGCATCATGAACCCAAGCTTTTTGGCTTTTGAACTACTTTTGACACCAAAAGTAATTTAGTGGTGCATGAGGAACAAAGTTTAAGCTTAGGTCCCATTTGTGACTAAAATTTGAGCTTAGGTGTTTGTTTTGGTTTTTTTTTTGTAGGCCTTGTAAATCTATTTTCAGCATCGAAAGTAGTCTGGTAGTGTTTGATAAATCAAATCTCAAGCTTGTGTCCTATTTGGGACTAAATGGGACACAAACTTGAGCTCCGGTTTTTTTTTCTTTGTAAGCCATGTTGAGCTATTTTTCAGCATTGAGACATAGTTCGATGATGCATGAAGAATTCAAGTTTAAACTCGGGTCCCATTTCAAGCTCAAGCTTGAACTTGGGCTTTTTTTGTTTTTTTTTGTTATAGGCACTACCAATCTACTTTCAACACTAAAAGTAGTTTGGGAGTGCACGAGGAACCCAAGTTCAACCCAAAAAAAAACCAAAAAAACCCTAAAACCCTAAACCTTAAACCTTTTAAATTTGGACCAAAGCTTGAGCTCAAGTTTTTTTTTATAAATTTGTTGTAATTGCAATCAAACTATTGTTGCCATTGAAAGTAACTCAATGACATATGACAAACTTGAACTCAAGTTCAAATTATTTTTTAGGTTTTGTTTTTTTTTCCTTTGCAAGTACATTTCAGCTACTCTTGGCACCAATGGTACCTCAACAACACATGCCAAACCCATGTCAAATTTGAAATTTAGTTTTTGGTTTTTATTTATTTATTTTATTTTAAAAATTAGCAAATATTTTGGTGAATTCAAGTTCAAAAATTTTCTTTAAGCTTCTTTTTGGTTTTCCTTTTTTTGCAAGTACCTCTAAGTTACTCTCGGTGCCAAGAATAGCTTAGTAGTGCATGCCAAACCCAAGCTCAAATTTGAATTTATTTTTGTTTGATTTATTATTATTTTTTCTACAAAAACCTTTGAACTAGTCTTGACATGAAGACTAGGTGGGTGGCGCAAGTCAAAACCCAAGCTCAAGTTTAATTTTAAAAATCTTGTTTCTTTGCTTTTTTCCTCTTTTACAAGTGCTTCCTAACTAGTCTCGGCACTAAGAATAGGTTGACGGTGTATGACAAACCCAAACTTAAATTGAAACCCAAGCTCAAGTTCAACAAAAAAAATGTTCTTTTGTGTTTTTTTCCCCTCATTTTGCAAATCCCTTCGAACTAGTCTCAATGCTAAGAATAGGTCGATGGTGCATGACAAACCCTATATCAAAAAAAAAATTAATTTGGTTTTTTTGGTTTTTTTGGTTTTTTTTTTGTTTTTGCAAGTACCTTTGAACTAGTCTCGATGTGAAGAATAGGTTGGTGGGGCATGACAAACCCAAGTTCAAGTTCAAAAAAAATTATGATTTTTTTTTAATAATTAGTTTATTTGCAAGTACCTTTGAGATAGTCTTGGCATCGAAAGTAGGCCGACAATGCATGACAAACCTAAACTCAAGTTTTTAAAAAAATAGTTTTTTTTTTGTTCTACAAGTGCATCTGAGTTGTTTCAACGCCAAGAATAGGCTGGTGGCATATGACAAACCCAAGCTCAAGTTTGAAAAAAAATTTGTTTTCTTTTTCAATTACCTTTGAGCTAGTTTCAACATTGAAAAGAGGTTGGTGACACATGACAAACCTAACATCAAGTTCAAAAAAAATTGATTTTTTTTTGGTTCTACAAGTGCATCCAAACTAATCTCAACACCAATAATAGGTTGGCAGTGCATGACAAACCTAAATTCAAGTTCAAAAAAAAGTTTTGGTTTTTTTTTCAAATACCTCTGAGACCATGGATAACATGTTTTTTGATAGGACAATTCAATTTGTCCAACAACATAATTTGAATTCACTTGAAATCCTTGACAAGGTATGTTATGTCTCTCCCATGAATTGGAAGGGAGTGGGAATTTTTTTGATTTCTATGTTGACTCTTGGAATGCCCATTGGTGTTTCGAAAATGAAAATTTTGAAAACCTCCTTCTTGGAGATCCAAATCTCAAGTTTCTTTCAAGGAATGTTTTTTTTGTGTGGGACAATAGCCACGTGCTAGATGCTTAGCTACCTTACATCCACTTGTGTGTACAATGGCATTACTTGATGGATTCTATTGTGTTTGATACCTCACATGGTTTTCTTGAACTCCTCACATCCATGACATAATTAAACAAGTAAGGTTTTCACCTTTCAATGATGTGATGATTTTTTAATGGCATTTAGATATGCTCTATTTGAAAGCTTTGATGTTTGTATTCAAATGCAAAGGTGTATCCAAAACATTACCCTTTTTTCCAATAAAGGAGTTCCACTCTAATCCCTTGAGGGGCTTTATATTGCATTTATATGTTGAGGTTCAAGCCCAAGTGTTTTCAGGGTTTCATGGCCTAGGGTTAGGAATCCTCTTTTGTATGATCTTGTAATCAAAGCTTTCATAAATGATGAGGCATTGGAGTGGGATAGGTTGTCTTTGTGTTGAGTTTGGGGGTGGATTGCTTTGTTATGAACCTTTGTGTAATCCTCAAGTTAGGTGGAGAGTTCTAATAAAGATGTTTTATTTTTTGGATTTTTGTGTTACACTTCTTTGTATGGTATTTTTATTTTTCTTTCCCCTTTCCAATCACCACCATTCCAATGTGAATGCTCTACTTTCCAACATATATTTTGTAGATATATGTTTCTATGTTAGACATATTGAATAAAGCCAAATTCTCTTGGCATGTTGCTTGCATCGTTGGAGGTCAATTTTGTCGTTGGTGTAGCCGATTTTGTGCCTTCCTTTTCCTTATCCATCATGGCATCTTCTAGGCATCATGCTTTCTTTTTTGTCATCTAACTTTGACATTCTACCATCTAGGCATG
>Ga0116228_10006720_pt1 | contig 10274 bp, 13 predicted proteins | sample S1TSphfallax_2_FD_89694 | JGI IMG/M metagenome (GOLD analysis project Ga0116228, IMG submission 89694) | Host-associated microbial communities from peat moss isolated from Minnesota, USA - S1T2_Fc - Sphagnum fallax MG | ecosystem: Host-associated > Plants > Peat moss > Unclassified | place... | reverse complement strand
TCTATCATCTTTTATGGCTTGTAAGTGGCATCCTCATTATCAATATTGACATGACATGCATTATATTTCAAAAACTTATTATAAGGCCAAAATTGAGGATCCAAAATCTCCTTGCTATTGTTACGCAAATTTTGGAACACAAGATTCATACCAAACACTGCTTTCTCTCTCAGATTTTCCTTAGGAATTTTCACCAAAGCAAAAGTTGAATTTGGGGTGTCAATGTTGAAGGCTCCTCACACCTTTTGCATGATGCTATTTGGTTCATGATGTTTTGCAATGTGATCAAAATGTGGGCAAGATGATCATGAGTAAACAATTGTGGTAACAATTTGTTATGTTTTAGAAGAACATGAGGAGTTTAGATCTATGATGAAAAAAGACATGTAAATAACCTTGTCTAAATTGTGTTTCAAAGGATCACAAATTTTGTTCTTGTTAGAATCATATGCACATGACTAGCTAATTTGAGCTTGGAAGGATTATACTCCTTGTTGATCAAGTCCAAAACCACTTACCTTTTCTTCACCTCTTTCACATATCAATTCTGCTAATACCTTGTCATAGGATCAGCCCAAAAACATGTCTTTCAAACTCTTGATAGTAAACGAAAAAAAAAAACACAAAAAAAATTTATGTTTGTTGTTGTCATGGTGCAAGAGTGCAAAAAATTCCACCAGCAACTGAAGAAATGTTCACAAAATACTTAGATCCTAGCAAATGAGGAAATGTTCAATGTCTAAAGAAAAACACCATGGAAGAGTCGGAAGATTGAGAAATTGAGGAAGAATAAGGAGAAAAAAAAAACCTTCATTTGTTTTTTGATTTCTTGAGGTTTGAGTTGAGGAGGAAATCTGCATACCTACTTTGTGGTTTCCTAAGATTATGGCTTTGTGCAGGGAAATAGTGTAAGGGGGGTTACCCACTCATTGCAGAAGTAGAGTGGTTAGAGGAGGCAGCATTGAGAATGCAATGGACCATCATGCATTTTAATCTCTTGCAAAAGAGGATCATGCACCTGTTTGAAAAGATGTCTCGGAATTTCCAATCTCAATGCACTGACACAATTCTTCAGATAGCTAGAATATGTCCTACCCTCTTTTGGGAATGCCCCCACTGCAGGACTTTACCCTACCCTTAAATCCACGTCTTACATATACCAAAAATATCTTGTACATCACTCTAATAAACTCTAGAAACATTGTTTGGTAACAGAGTTTAGTGAAGACCAAAGCAGGAAGCAGACAGCAGGAAGTAAATTAGACAATAGTGAAAGTGGGCATAGCTATCCATTTCTCTAAAGCCTATCTGAGAATTGAAACCAAATGTTAGGTAGTAGGTACCATGATTCCATAGTTCAGCTTTGGAGACTGGGCACATGTTTCCATAGATCAGCTTCAGAATGATCTGAAAATAAGTTCATGCTGCTGCTCAAAAGGCACAACTTCCAATCAGTTTGTACACAAAAGAACAGTTTGCAACAGAACCTCAATGAATGTATTTGAATCAATCCAAGTTTGTTACATGAAACTACCTACACACATCTCTCTCGAGCACGGGGAGAAGTAGTTAGCCAAGTTTTATAACTGGCTGTGTATGGACTTCACAAATTGGTGAAGCAATTGTGTAAAATGGGACTGCAACTACAATTTGTTCATCAGTCAAAGAATGTACATTCCTTTTCAAGTTGGGAGTAATCTGAATCAAAATCAATAATACCAGGAGTGCAACCTTTGGATGCCTCTTCCAATGGTTGTAGAGGTGATGCCGTCTTGTCCTCACCTGAGATTTTGCCAAGATCCAGCTTTATTAAATGTCTACCGAGTGAAAGCCATTAACAGTACTTTTGAACATTTCCAGCAAATACCAGAGCATAAACCACAGGAAACTCTGAAGTTCTGAACAGTCATACACCCACATACCTGTTTGAGAAGGGTGGAAGGAAGACATGGCCTCCTCATCAATCCGCTCTCTTGCACTGAAGTAGTTGGTGTCTAAATCTTCAACTATTGTGGAGACCTTTGAGCCTGTCTGAGGACCATCCTTCTGGTTGGATTCACACCTGATTGCAAAACACATTTCTTATAGACAGCACAAGAACTAGGAAGATACAATGATTCTATTGCCAACACTTTTGACCATTTCAGTACTGTACTGGACGAGAAAAACCTACTTGTAGGCCATGTAGCTTTTGCCATGGAATGTATGACCTGGAAAGTCTGTATACAGAATTTCAGAAACAACCAAAGGTTGAAGCCTGGTATACATTGCAACCAAAGACTCCAACCCAACTGAGGCATACTGGAACCAGAACTTCTAGGTTTTTTAGAAGCAGCAGTTAGGCTACTAACCAGGGAGCTTCTCTTCCAGATTCAAGACTCTTTGTAGACACCAATTCTCCAGTTTGACCGCTCTTTGGGCGCACCTCGAGAACAGAACATGCATTAAACGTGGGTTCACACACAGGGGTGATTGTTGTTTCTTGATCCTTTTTCTTGTACACAAAAGTCACTACACCTGATAGGATAGCCCTTTGCAAGCCTGGGTCATCAACATCCCCAGAGTAATCCTTCCATTCACCTGCCCCTTGGTTGTCTGATCTCGAGAGAAGATCAAATGTGTCACATTGAGTGTCCTGGGACCAATGAACAAAAGAACCATAAGCAATTGGAACATTGATCTTGCGGTTCACCTCCTGAAGTGAATTGGACCTCTTACACTCTGAAGCCATCATTTCCTATCTTTGTCGCAGTTTTACTCTCAAGTTAACTCAACATTATCCTACACAATCTCCAGCATGCTTTCTCCATTCAAATAGAACAATGTCCTGCATTTCTCTTCATAGTTTCAGAATCCTTGTGAACATGTAAAAGTACCACAATCTCACCAAATGCAGCATGAAGAGTTCTCGAAGCTCCTCCCTACTGAAGTGCCTACCCCCAGTGTCCACACCGAACTGTGCACCCCTGCACTCTTCAACAGCTGCAGCTACTTCTCCTTTCATGATCTGGCGCTGATATATCTTTTCTTCAATGCTGCAGTCACCCATGAACTAGCTAAAATCTCTGTTTGCTGGTAGCATGGAACTGCTTTGTACTACCATGCGAGCATGCCATGGGTTTGGTTGGAAACTACCTCAAATGCTTGGAGTTATTGTTTTGGAGAAATTGTAGCAGAAGTTGTTAACAGCAGAATAATGTTGCTGAAATACAAGATCACAGCAGAGGGTTTACAGAAATTTCATCAACCTGCCAGTGCTGAGCAGTCTGTAGATGATAACAGGTTTTAGCTGCCCCTCTCTCCAGATACGAGCCATTGCCTGAGCCAACAGATGATTAGTTCATCAAACACAAGACATATCACAAAAAATATCGAGTCTGCAGCCTGCATGCACATATAAGCAAATCCATAGATCACCCTTGGCTTGCACACAACAAGAAATGAACATTATAATCCAGCTGGACAAGGTCATGACATCCAATGCGCTCAGTGAGAGGGGAATAGTCAGGAACCTGCCTGAGCATCGGTAGCTGGATTCCAGTCAGGGTCAAAAAGCACAAGTCTGCAGAGATTACAACTCACCTTAGTAGCCTCTTGCATGCAAAAGAGCCACATACAGCTAGCTGTAAACAAGTCAGTTCTTGAAAAATCAAGGCAGAAAAGGTTTTGAAAAGTTGAATTGTCAGTGACAAACCTATATCCAAGGACAGTGGACCATAGTACCTTGGCAGCTTCAACAGAAATAATATTATTTTCAGAAATCTTAAATCTTCAAAAAAACATCAAAGAAAAAAAATTTGTGAAGGAAAATATTGAATCTTAGAGAATATTCTATTAGTCAAAATGAAAATTTTAAAACTAATTAATTATCATACAAACATGTGTCAAAGTTGCCATGATACTATGGTACTTTGATTTACCTTTTGGATAGAATTCCACTGACATTCCTTATCTTGAATCTTTAGTAGTTGACTGCTTAGCTACTAAAAACATGGGTGAGTTTAATCCTGGCCTTCATGACATGCGAAGCCTGCTTACCTGCTGGCTCCGATAAGGTTGAGGCCAGTGCCTCCTGCTTTTGAAGATAAAAGGAAGACAAAGTGTTCACCATAACAAGAATTGAACTGATCCACAAGTGACTGTCGGGTAGAAGCTTCAGTTGAACCATCCAGCCGCAGCCATGGCCATCCCTGGCTCATGCACAACTCCTGTATGCATTATGCCACATTTTTATGTCATCCAGACTCAGCAACCAGTACCTGAGAGTCTGTGGCCATGGATGACAACAAGCAGAGTGTATATTTCCAGAGACATGCCTACAACTTTGCCCAGGTGCTCATGTTGTACAAATCACATTGGAGAAAAGACGGGAACCCCAATCCAGGGCAAATAAACTTCAACCAAACAGCACATGATTTAAGGTCCAGATGCTGACAATAATAATACCTGAATCACATCTAATGTTTGAGTGAAGTTTGACACCACAACAACTTTCTCACGTGCATTAGGCACTGAGCTCATGTAAGCTGTCTGGAGAAGTTGAGTTAGACATGCCAATTTGCCTGACAACGACCAATCATCCTGCTTGTCATCCACACTGCAATTCCAGAAAACTGAATTTAAGGAATGCAATTGGAAATGCTTCACCAAACATACACAATGCTATTGTTGTGGACACACAGAAGAACAAGGCCTTCATTTTCTAAGAACAGCAATACCTTATACCTACCAACATTTCAACTTTTTCCAAAAGATAGTATGGGCTAACAGAAAGATGCAGTTCTGAGTTGCAAGTGCTAATTAGCAATAATATATATATATATGCTTCGTACCTTGCTTGAAAGTGCTCATTAAATTGAGCCTTGAGTCTGCTCCTGTTCATGCTAGCCACATCTGCAGGGGACTCAGAGGAAGGTTGTAAGCTTGTCTCTTTTAGGCAGCTGAGTACAAGCCGAGGGTGATTGCACAGCTTCCTCAGGATACCTATAGCAGACAAGATTGTGGCAGATGTATTGCTCGATGAAAATAGTGCATCAACCATCTGCCCATAGAATCAACTCAGGTTTTGTCAGGTTAAGAAAAACTTCAGTCTAGTACCTAGAAATAGCAGGACCATGCAATTCAAGTCCAAGAACAATATGAAAATCATATTAGACCCAACATCTAGCAATGGTGATGACTGACCGTTGATTTGACAAACATCTCATACAGAGAAATCTGGAGAGGCTGGAGTCTGCAGAAGACTACAAACCTGCAACAAAAATGACCATGATCAAGGTTCTGGGGAAATTTTGTTGTCTGAACATGATGCTAGAGAGAAGCCAGGCAAACTCCTTAACTTGATACTATGTTTGCATGGTCACATCCATGAATCTTGTGTGTAAACACTCTTGGTAGTACCTGCTGCTGTGGATTATGTTGGAAGTAGGTCCAGAATCTATGATTGTCTAAACTGATGCTGATCATGAGGATTTCATATTCCAGAACACCACCTCAAAAGACATAAGCGAAGACATTCAGAACTAGGGATTTCCATGTTGAAGGTAGCTGCTCGAGCAGTTAGTATATTGACTGTGCCTGCACCCTAGAACAATAAAGATGGATGCTGTAAGTTCAAGAACAAGTTTCCACATTGTGAAATGTACTCTGATTTGGTTGGCAGGTATTTCTTGTTGATGTCTGCTGTCCTCCGCAGTATGCAAAAGCGAGTTCTTGTCTGCAGCTCCAGGGACCTTGCATGGCCCACTTCTTGCTCCTCTTCACTGAAGTGCACATCACAGAGTAGTGCCTTCAGATGTACATCAGAGAACTCGTTCAAATATGATGCTTCAAATACACCTTAAACACACTTCCTTCACTTAAATCTCCCTCCCACACTCAGGCAAACAGTACACAAGATGCAGGCAGATTAACTACATATAAGCATAGGGGAAATGTTTCTTGAATGGATTCCAGATGAAAATCCCACCTTGCATCACGGTCTCGACTACGTTGAATTGGGTCTGCATACAGCCGCTTGAAGGCTGCAAGGGGTCCTAGGAGACTTGGGTTGGCAAAGTCGATCATGGCATAAAATTCATTCAAATCATTCTGCACAGGAGTCCCTGTCTGCAACAGAGCATCAGTCATTTTTCAAATGCTTGATGTGCAAGACAGCCCCATGCTAATTTGCACAGGTGCTCGTGACCCAGTGAAATTGGTGCATCATTGATAATCTGGTTCTGTTCATCTTTCACAAACCCGGTGACCCTTAAGGCATTGACCACAACTTGACCAAACATACTCTGTTCAATGAAGAGATGTGACTCACCAGCAAAATTCTGCGGGGACACTCAAGCCCAAGTAAAGCATCAATTGTCTTGTTGCCAGAACTGCCCAAAGTTCAACCAGTAATGCAAGAAACAGAGAAAAGGAGCTTAGGTTCCAGTCTGGCATTAATATGAAGTTAGAATTGCTCAAAGAAAGAATGGAAGTAAACGAACCTATATGCACTTGAAACTGTAGCATGGAAGAGGCAGACATTGTGGAAGCAAATCTGTCAATCAAGGTTGGGAGACATGTGATTTGAACCAGTTCTTTAGGCGGTGAGCCTCATCACAGACCAAGAGCCCTGGTTTGGCAGATGCTATTGCATCCTGGTATTTCCGTAACAGCTCATAAGAGGTGATCAGTAGGGGACACAGCTTGCTGCTCTTAAAATCTGCACACTTCTGCTTTGCCTGCACTCAATGGCAAACAATCTCAATCTTGTAACCATAGACAGAAGCACAGAGAGAGAGTACAGGTATCAGACATTCAACTTCTTGCAGGACTCAGTTGCCCTACTATATGAATGCAATTTCAATGAAGTTTCACACATTCAATTACCTCCTTTGATGTAGTGCCACCATGCACAACTAGAGGTCTCAACCTCTCACTGCCCAGCCACTTCTGCACCTGTACATAACAAAGAAGATTACATCCAACAGAAATAAGGTTGCTCCTAATGTCAAAGTTAACTAGTAGTTGCTAACATCTGTGAGATCATATTTAGTTAGTTTGCAGGGATGGATAGAGCCATGCAGATCTGATTCTCAGACATGCATTTTTATCACTGTACCCATTCATCTGCCTGTTCCCATATGTTACTATTCATGTTCTGTAAAGATTCCTGAGTGTCCTAGATAACCCTTAAACCAGCCTTGGGTCAGATCAGGCAGATCCAGTATCTGGTACAAAGAAAACTGTCCTTGATGCATCAAAGCATGCGACTGTGGAGGACTACTTGAATTATAAAGTGGTGTCTCCAGAACAAAAAAAAAGCTGATCATGAGATCTGAACCATGGTTAGGAGGACAATACCTCCTTTTCCCAATTTTGCACAAGTGAAGAAGGGCAGATCACGACTGCACGCTTCAAAGTGGGATGACCAGCAGGGCCCTGAACCCGCAATCACTTAGTCAGACTAGCTTAGAGAATGATCAGTTGCTTCATGTTTGCAACCTCACAATTCTTGACCATTAGGTCAAAAATATAACAAAGAAGAATGTTCAGCAGGGAATATCCTTAGCTGGCCTACCTGTCGAATAAGTGTCCATATCAAGGCAATCACTTGAAGTGTCTTTCCGAGGCCTACAAAACGAGAGGTAATTATAATCAGAAACCTGAGAGGACTGAAAAACCTGTGACATAGTTCTCCTAGTTTCAGGTGATTCTCATGAAGCTTCAAGAAATTTTCTAGTTGCAAAGCACTTCACTGATCCCTTTGCAAATATTCCTTGTTTCTGGGCATCTGCCAATATGTTATACTCCTTTACAGACACCAAGTTGGATCTCTAGGAAACCTTCATGGCCCTGAATCAATACAAGATTGGATCACCCCTAGAGGGAAACTCTTGGAGAAGAACACAAAGAGAGCTGAAACTATAGGAAACAAGAGTGGTTACCCATCTCGTCCGCAAGCAAACAACCATAGAAGGAGGTTGCTCTCAACCCCATGACACATTCATACATGAACTTCACTCCGTCCCGCTGATGTGGCCTCAATTTGGATGCCACATGCTAAAATAGAACCATGGGTCAGCCACAATTTAGGGTATTAGGAAAGAAAAGTGCATGCAGAATGACCTTGCAATACTATGCATGTACATACATATTAGCTGCTTTCCAATTATTCTTCATATGTATCCAAAACTTGTCCATACTAACAATTTGAATCAGCCTCCATACAATTGAGAGATGACCAGATAACAACAAACTAGAGGCTCCAGATCTAACAACATCAACAAACAAGGAAAAGAAGACTTTGACACTAGAAATCAGAGAAAAACTGAGGAGTGATTTGAAAATATTGACAGTCACATGCATGTTCAATAAGCTTTAACAGCAACATGTGTGGTAATGGCCAGCTACCATAGCATCCCCACTGATTTCATCAGCACCCAGCAGGAATCAGAGACTCAGTTATGATGCTGGCAAGTTCAACAAAACATAAAAGAGAAAGAGTGGGACAAGGAAACAAGAAGAAATAGGAAAACAAAGAGGAGGTAAAAACCAAAAACGAACCGAACAAAGAAGAGAATAAATTCCAGAGCAGAACATTTTGAGAATAAAGTGGTCTTTGAAGAGTTCCCCACTCAGGACTAAAAGCCCTTCTATGATAACATCTGAACACTATGTTCTCAGTGGGACTTCAGCATGTACACCTTGTGAAAGGCAGATCAACTTACAGAATCCACAATGACAAGCACTGTTTTCTCTCCATTGGAACTTGTATTTAGCACCAATGAGTCCTTCACAAGCCACCATATGCACCAGATGTCAGCTATGAATGCAGTTTGAAGGTGAATGTCAAATACTAAAACCCTACAAATAGATAGGTCAAGTACATTTGGAAGTAAAAAGAGGCACACAATCATTGCCTGACCATGTATAGAGAGCACTGATCACTGTGCACTGCAAGGTTGTAGAACTAAAACTAACTCCTACATACACCTGTAGGTTCACAGCAAGATGTGGAATTGTTCAAGTTGACTATGGGGATTGATAAGAGAGTAAATAACCTACCTCTTTGATGAGCATGTGTGGAGGAGTCAGCGCTGCCCTTCCCCTACAAGTCCAAGGTGAGAAAAACAAGTTCAAGTCAAGCAAAATAAGATCCCAAACGGCAAGAACTCTTGCAAATGCTAGCATTTGAAATGCCTGAAACCAAAGAGAATCATCACTGCGGTAGCTTGTAACATCACCACAAGTTCCAAGTTCTGAGCTGTGACCTAAAACCTAAAAACCTAAACCCTGTCACTTGAATTCTTGGATAGAGAACTGGTTGTGATTTGATGAATTCACAGGAGAAAGGCAAAAAATATAGCTACAAAGGTGCATGTAGTCTGACTGGCGGAAAGCTGGTAAAAGCCGGTTTCTTTGTGGATTGTGCTACATTGCCATTGACATCATCAGAATGTGCAGTAGCAACAACACCCATGAACAATGTCCCACTGGAATACTCCTCATTAGAAGCTTTCCTCAACACTTCAACCTCAAATTTGCTCATCTGCACAGCAACAGAAAGTTGTGTGTTTGAAATGATGCCATAGCTTCTCTCCATACATTTGTTTGCATCTCCCTTCCAGCAGCACCTCCCCTCCTTGGCTTTCAGAAGAAGACTAGAGCTGAGAAAAAGACTTTGGATCCAAATCATTCTATTTCTGTAGCAGGACCACAGTATGAAGCCAGGCGGAAGACGGAGAAAAAGAAAACTGGCAGCATAGATCTGTACGGAGGTAAGTATCTACCTGAAGAGAGGCTCCTTCAGGCATGTCTTTGCATCCTTGGACACTCTCTTTAGACACAATCTTCCCTTCCAGATCTTGTAGAGTGCAACGGCGGCCACGCGTGACTAGCACACCATCAGACCACGGACCCTTTCGCTTCACATTCTTCTTCCGCACACAATACAGAACACTGTAATACTGTGATGGCTCGTCCTCTGTCCCTGTCCTCTGGCCATTTGTCGAGGCTGCGCAAGCAGCTGATGTACTTGTTGGCGGCCTGAATTTCCCTGTCGAGGACGTCGCACCAAAAGTGCTGGAACGACCAGATGCGTCCCCACACGCAACAGACAGATTATGAGAAATTGATACGGAAATGCTTCGATCACGATCTCTTCCACGTGCGACTTTAGAGTCCGTCGACCGATCCGCGAGAATCTCACAGGTTTTCTGTTCAAGTTCGACGCCTTCTAGCTTCACGGAATTGATGACGACTCTATTATCCCCGCTTATAGACTCGGTAGAAAT
>Ga0116228_10006719_pt1 | contig 10275 bp, 6 predicted proteins | sample S1TSphfallax_2_FD_89694 | JGI IMG/M metagenome (GOLD analysis project Ga0116228, IMG submission 89694) | Host-associated microbial communities from peat moss isolated from Minnesota, USA - S1T2_Fc - Sphagnum fallax MG | ecosystem: Host-associated > Plants > Peat moss > Unclassified | place: USA... | reverse complement strand
TCCGCCTCGCCGGCCGCGAGTACATGGCCCTGCATGGCACTCAGCGCATCTTCGCCGAAGAACACCCCCCGAAGTCCGAGGGTAGACACGTCGAGGGCATACACCCGGGTCACGTAGCGATGCGCGACGACGTCGTTATGCGGCGGACACGGCCCATCGTAGCCGCCTCGTAGACCCGCGAGGGTAGAGTCCTTGGGATAGTAGTGGCTGTAGACGTTGGCGCCGCGTACACCATGATTCGTGGGGCCGATGGGGTTGCCCTTGAGCACGAATCCCGCGCTTTCCTCGCCCCGGCGCAGGCGGGTGATCATGGGCGGAATATCGATCAATACCCAATGAATGAAAGGGACCCGCGGCGTCTCTGCGTCGAGCGTGACGCCAGGCTTGTTGATGAGGCTCAAATCCTTGGGTACATCCAGATCCGTCATGATGAGGGCGTACGACCGAGTGGCCCGCGGACCTCGCGACCACGAGACGCTCGGGCTGATGTTGTACTCGGCCGGATCCATCCGCGTCGACGGGCAATACGCGGCGCTGGCCGGCAGGCGACCTCCGGCGGCCAGGCCGCCGACCTTCACTGTCAGGCTGACCGGAGCAATGGCTGACGGCCCGCTGATAGGCTGCGCATCGGCGGGTTGGCCCACCAGTCCGCGCGCGAGAGTGACGCCCAGTGCTGCCCCGACAGCTGCAGACACCACCAAGCTGGGCCTCTTATCGCACCACGGCATCACTCGAATCTGCCATTGATCGTCAGGCCGTACATCCGCGGCAGACCCACGGTGCCGGTATTGAGTCCCAAGGACGGGATGGCATAGCCGGTGAGCCGATAATATTTGTCGAGCAGGTTGGAACCGAAGAGCTGAACGTCCCATTTTTTGGTGTTGGGCGGGTGATAAACCAGTCGCGCTCCCAGGAGACCGTAGGAAGGAATGTAGACGCCGCTGGCGTCGGAACCCGTCACCACCGAACTGGTCCAGCCTTCATCCAAGCGCAGCGTCAGACCGCCGCCGTTGGGCAGTGGCGTGTCGTACTGCGCGCCCACGTCAACCGTTTCCTTCGGCGCGTACGGAAACGGTGATCCGGTGATGATTCCGGTGGTGGCAGGGTAATCGGAGTAACCCGTGCTGAGAAAACCCAAGCCATAGTTGAAGCTGAACGCCCGTGTGATGAGCCACTGTCCCTCGACTTCCGCGCCCCTCACGGTTCCCTTGCCCGCATTGATGGTTACATTGTCGAAACCCTCGTTCTCATTGGCCTGCACATTGGTATACCGGCCGTAGAACAAGGAGGTATTGAATCGCAGCGTGTGATCGAACCAATCCGAACGCAGCCCCACCTCATAGTTATTGAGTTTTTCAGGCGCATACGATTGCACGCCGGTAGGGGTCTGTGTGCCGCCGCCCGCGCTGAACCCCTCGGCGAACGTCGCGTAAGTCATGATCGCCGGCGTCCATTGATATTGCAGCGAGAAGCGCGGCGCCGTATCGGTGTAGACGCCATTGGATTCGCCGTATACCGCTCCGGCGCCGTTCGGGGTGATGCTGGGGTTGGCTTCGCAGCACAGTGTGGGTATCGGCTGACTCGCCTGCAACCCCAGAACCTCGGCCGAGTCACGGTTGTAGCGCAGACCCGCCGTCACCGAGAGCTTGTCGGTGATCTTGTAGGTCCACTCGCTGAAGCCGGCAATGCCGTGAATATGGTAGAAGAACAGCACATCGATGTTGGGGATGAACGCCGGCACCGGCACGAAGGACGGTATCCCGAGAAAATCTTTGGCGTCGGCGTTGTTGGTCGGGCTTACGGCGAGATCCACGTCATTGCCGAACCAGTTCTCACGCCGCCAGCGCCTGAAATCGTTGTAGTAGTAGACACCCGTGGTGCCGGTCAGCCGATCACTGCTGTACAAAAGCTGACCCTCGCCTGTCGCCTCATGGATGTTGTTGAGGTTTTCGCCCTCGAACATGTGATACGGGATATTGGTGAAGTCCTCGAAGCTCTCGCTGCGCACGTCACGCGCGCTGCCCAAGGCTTTGAGCGCCCAGGTATCATTCAGTTTGTAGTTCAAGATCAGCTTGTAGTTGGTGGCCTCGGTATTCAATTCCGGACCATCGTAATTGCCGGCGGTCGCCCACGTGTTGGTGGCACCGTAAACCCAGGCCTGGTTGACCTTGAGCGGTGCGCCGTACTGGCTGGCGCCGTTGTAAAGGCAGGTCAGATTGGGTTGCGGGAAGCTGCACGCCGGGCTGAGCTGCCAATCGGTGGTTGGATTGCCATTGGTGCCTATATCGTTCTCCTCGATGATGAACCGGGCATTGAAATCATCCGTCGGCTTCCACAGCACATCCAACCGGGCCACGAGGTTGTCCTGACTACCAAAGGACTGATTGACGCTGATGCTTGGCAGATAACCGTCCCGCGTGACTTTCGCCACCGTGACCTTGGTGAGCAGGGTCGGGCTCAACGGGAGATCCATTGCAGCCGAGACGTTGAAGCGGTGGTAGTCCCCAACCGTGGCGGACACTCGCGCGCCGAACTCATCGGCCGGCTCCTTGGTGACGAACTGGATTGCGCCGCCCATGCTGTTCTTGCCGAATAGCGTACCCTGTGGCCCGCGCAGTACTTCAACCCGGTCCATTTCAACGAGGTCGGAGAAAAAGCCGAACTCTTCCTGGTAGGCGATGCCGTCGACGTAGACGCCGACGCTCGGCAAACCCCGCATGCGGAAACTCGCCTGCTCGGTGCCGAAGAAATTGTAGGGCGCGGGCGAAAAATTCGGGATCGTGTGATCCAATTGTTCGACGTTGTCGATGCCGCGAATCTGCAGATCCGCGGCGCTCAACGACGAGATCGAGATCGGCACCTGTTGCAGATCCTCGGAGCGGCGCCGCGCCGTGACGATGACCTCTTCCAAACTCCCGCTGTTCTCGCCAACAACGGCACTCTCGGGGCCCGAGCTCGCGGCGCCGGGTTCCGTATCTCCGGTGTCGCGAGCATAGGTGGGCTGCGCGACCCCGCCGGCGAGTGCCATGGCGGCGATGAGATGGAGTAGAAAATGCGCTGATGCGCCATTGGTGTTCAAGCGTGCTCTCCCCAAGTTGTAACAGAGGCTGCCTGTCGCGGCGCCTTGTTCCCCTGTGCGGGGTTCTATAGGGGGAGACGATATCGCGCGGTAGCCAGCCTTGTCGGGCCCGCATCGATCATTAGCATGCCGCTTTCAATCAATCTTGCCAATCTTACGGCGCGACAATGCGTCACGACACATCATTCGGACGCGGCGATCTCCCCGGCGCCCCGGCATTGCGACGGTGCACAACCGAACGTTTCATGAAACCGCTTGGAGAAATGCGAGAGGGAATCATAGCCCGCGACGAGCGCCGCTTCGGCGACCGTGCTTTTCCCACCGAGCAGCACCAGGCGCGCCGCCCGCATGCGTTCGTCGGCGACGATTTGACGAAAGCTCGTACCCTCGTGGCGGAGCATTCGGCGCATGGTCGGTTCGGATTTGCACAACTCCGCCGCGATCGATGCGGCCGACCACGGAGCCCCTGGCCGATCGCGCACCAGCGAGCGCACGGCATCGGAGATTGAACCGGACTTGATGTCCGGCCGCAGTGGCGCCGCGCCCGATTCAGCCATTAACAGCAACACCTCGAGGATGCGCTGTTCGGTCACGCGGCGTGAAACCGCGAGGTCGCCGGCGAGCGCCTCACTGGTGTGAAGAATCGCTGACGCCAGCGCACGATCGATGAGGACGGTCGGATCCACGGCCACGTGCCCGGCCGCCAAAGCCGACCAGCGGCGGCGCGCCTCGGTCAACAGGTCGGTCGAGAACCCAAGGAAGAGGGCGCGATAGACGCCGGAGCGGGGGTCGGGCTCATTGACGACATCGACGTAAGCGCCGGTGGGCACCGCGAACGCTTGTCCCGGGGAATAAGTAAAGGTACGGCCCGCCCAGCCGAGTTTTTTGATTCCCTCCAACACCACGAGCAATCCGGCCACCGGCATGTGGATCGATTGAATGGTTTCGGTTCTACGTGTGACGAAAGCCGACACGAACGAAAATTTCTGTTGATGCGCAATGCCCCGCGAATCATGGACAGCGAGCGGAGCCAACCGGTGCAGCAGTTCCTGAGTACCCACGCGTGTGCATCCTACCTTGCGGTTTTTATTCTCGTCCCAAACCAAAGCGCGCCCGGCCGGCAGGTGTGCTTCTCCCGGCCCGAATGCTACACCGAATGAGCGGTTCAGTTAACTTGCGTGCGCGCCCCAAGCGCCAGCTCGTGTTCTCGGTTGGGATGCAGCACGCGGGGGCGCTCGCGACTTATGCGTGTCACTGGCTTGGGCCCGACAACGTACGCGAATTTCGGGCGCGGTTTCTCGATTTGGTCTGGGCGGGCGATGTGCTCACGTATGACGGAGCTATACCCAAGCTACCTCGGCGCCTTCCTCCTCGATCCCGATCTCGGTCAGTAGGCGGGCACGCAGGGCCACGCACTCGGCCTGCTCGCGGCGCCGTGGATGGGGGATCTCCACCGGCAGATCGAGCGCGATCCGTCCTTCCTCCATCAGCAATATACGGTCACCGAGCTGTACGGCCTCATCGATATCATGCGTGACCAGTAGCACCGCCAAACCATGGCGCTGCCACAACCGACTGACCAGGCGTTGCATGCGCAGGCGGCTCAACGCATCCAGCGCCGCGAAAGGCTCGTCAAGCAGAAGCAGCCCAGGCGCACGAACCAGCGCACGAGCCAGGGCGACACGCTGAGCCTCGCCTCCCGACAAGGTGCGCGGCCAGGCATCGGCATGGTTGGAGAGTCCGACCTCGGCAAGGGCCGCCGCCGCGCGGTCCCGAAGCTCGGCGCTCGAACCGTCGAGGCCGAGCACCACGTTGCGCCACACTCGCCGCCAGGGCAACAGCCTTGCGTCTTGAAACACCATCGCGGGATCGCGGGTGCGCGTCACCTCGCCTTGCGCCCCGCCATCCAGCCCTCCCGCGATGCGCAGCAGGGTGCTCTTGCCGCAGCCGCTGCGGCCGAGCAAGACCGTAAATTCTCCAGGCTCGATCGCGAGATCCACTCCTCGAAGCACTTCACGGCCGGCGAAGCTGCGATGGATCGCGCTAAGGGATAATGCCGGCTGGGGACTGCGCAGCGTGTCCATCTCACGTCCCTTCGAACACGTTTTGCCAGCGCAGTGCGAAGCGCTCGATCAACCGTACCAGTGAATCCGTGCCGAGCCCAAGCAATGCATAGATCACCAGTGCCGTAATGATGACCGACGTCTGCGCCAGTGCGTTGGCCTGGATGATGATATAGCCAAGTCCCGCCGAGGCGTTGACCTGTTCGGCCACCACCAGACACAGCCAGGCAATGCCGATCGACTGGCGCAACCCCACCAGCGCGGGCGCCAGGGCACCGGGCAAAATCACCTCGCGGACCAGCCCGATGCGGCCGAGACGATAGCTCGCTGCAAGCTCCACCAGCCTGGCATCGATTCCGCGTATCCCGCGAAACACATTGATATACACCGGGAAAAAAGTTCCCAGCGCGATCAGCAGCAGCCGCGGCGCGTCGCCGAGCCCGAACCAGAGGATGAAGAGTGGGATCAGCCCGAGCAGCGGCAGGGTGCGCACGGCCTGCAGGGTCGGATCGAACAGATCTTCGCCGAGCCGCGACAAGCCGGTCGCTGCCCCAAGAGCCAAGCCGCTCAAGGCGCCGATCGAGAGTCCAATTGCGGCGCGACGAAGTGAAACGGCCAAGTGGTGGCCTAGATCGCCGGTCGTGATGAGATCGCGCAAGGCCTGCACCACCTCCAGTGGAGAGGCGCAGAAACGCGTATCGATGCGTCCTGTGCTGGCAAGAATTTGCCAGAGGGCCAGGAGGCCAAGCGGTACCGCGGCGCGACGTGCGCCGCGGCTCCAGTTCGGGGGGGAGGAGGGGATCATGCGAGTGCGCGGCGGCGCCTCAGACATAACTTCCCGGCGGCGGCACGACCCCATTCAGGTAGTAGTTGCCGAGATGAAATTCCTTCCAGCGCAGCGGGTCGTGCAGCGAATGAGTGCGCGCGTTGCGCCAGTGGCGATCCAGCGCATGCTTGCCGAGCGTCGCCCGGGCGCCGGTCAGGGCAAAAAACTCATGGCTGAGCTTGGTCGCGGCCTCGCTCGTCAGAATGCGCGCATCGGCAACCGCCAATCGGGCCGCCAACACGGCTTCCGGTGTCGCGCTCGTGCGCGCGGTATCCACCAGTCTAGCGGCATGCATCAGGGCCACCCGCGCGGTGCGCACCACCACGCCCAACCTACCGAAATCGCGGATCACGAACGGCTCTTCCGCATGGGTGGGGTTGGGGTTGTGCGTCCACGGTCGGTTCTGTGTGCGGATGTAAATGCGTGCATCCTCCAGCACCGCCTCGGCGATGCCGAGATCGATTGCGCCATGAATCAGATTGGCATTGAGCACGAAGGCGCGACCGATGTCACGTGGCGCACTGAGTGGGAAGACATACGCATCGGGGATGAATGCCTGAGTAAAAATCGTCGTGCCACTGGCCGTGGTGCGTTGGCCGAACCCGTCCCAGTCATTGATAACCTGCACGCCTGGCTGATCGGCCCAGACGAAAAACATCCGGCTTTGGCGCCCCTCGCCCTCACCCTCGTGATGAATGAAGGGAATCCAATCGGCGAAGATTGCACCGGTGGAGTAGTACTTCTTTCCGGTGATTGTCCAGCCATCCTCGACGCGTACGAGTTGGTGTTCGTAATCGCCCGGACGGCGCACGGTATCCTCCGAATGGGCGTTACCGATTCGTTCGCCGGCAAGGAAGCGGCTGAAAAAGAACTCGGCCTGCGCCGGCGTTCCGTGATCGACCACCGGCAGCCAGCAGAAATGATTTTGCGGGATCTGACCGATACTGGGATCAGCGGCGGCGAGACGTGTGAAGATTTCCGTCACCGTGATCGCGCTGACATCGGCGCCGCCATGGGCGGCGGGAACGGTGATGCCGAAGAAACCGGCAGTGCTGAGGGCATCTATCTCCTCCCGCGGTAAAATACGGTCGTGATCTCGCTTCGCGGCGCCCTCGGCAATGCGCGGGGTAAGCGTCGCGATCATTGCCAAAGCCGCAGCATCGTCAGGCACCGTGGTTGCCGCCCGTCGACGCGGCTGATCCGGCGCGACACCGGGTTTTGTCGTGAGGGATTGTTCGCTCATTTCAGTTGCCATTGCCGATCTCGCTATTGAACTGGGTGGTGAAGGTGGACTGTACGTTGAGCGCCTTGGGGATCTCGTGCAGCTTGAAAAAGCTGTCGGCGATCTCTTGATTGCCCGCGATGATGGCCGCATCGATCGGGCGCAGGCCGGCTGGGCGGCGGCGCTCTGCGACCTCGACGATCGCGGGGTCAAGATGCAGTTGGCTGGCCAACACCAGCGCGCGCTCATGCGGGTGAGCATGGGCCCAGCGCAAATGATCGTCGAGTGCCCGCACATAGGCAGCCACTGCCGCCGGCTTGTCGGCAATCACTTTGTCGCCGGCGATGAATTGCAGCGCGATGGGGAAGCCTGTATCGCCGTGATCGATGATGCGGCGTACGCCTTGAGCCTCATAGGAGGCGAGCGGCACATCGATATAGGCAGCGGCGTCGATCACTCCGCTTTGCAGGGCCGCCAGCAGATTCGTGCCCGCCGGCAGGAACACCGGCTCGATGTCCTTGAGTGTCATCCCCTTCGTCGCCAGTGCCTCGATCACCAGCCATTCCGCATTGGTGGCGCGGGGATAGGCGATCTTGCGGCCGCGCAGGTCGCCGATCGTATGGTAAGGCGAATTTCCGGCGACGATCAGCGCCTCGCCCTTCGGCCAGGGCTGAGTGACCGCGATCACTTTGAAGTCCGTGCCCGCAGCCTGCGCCACCACCGGGCCGACAGCGCCCAGCTCAGCGGCATCGATCTGGCCTGCCCGCACCGCATTGATGAGATCTGGGATGGTGGTGAACGGCACCGCCACCAGGTGAACATTGCCCTGGTGATCGTCGCCATTCGCGGCGAACGTATTGGCAACCGAAAAGATATTTTCGACACCGATTCGCAGCTCGACTTCCTCTGCGTGCACAGCAGCCGCCAACGCGAGCTGTGCTGTCAGCACCGCTACGAGGGAGGCTAGCACGCGCAGCGAGCGTGACATATTCATCGATTGGCTCCTCTACGCCGCATTTCATTTCTACAGACTGTAACCAAGAATAAGCTACTTGAGATGCCAGTTCACGGTCACTCCGTAGGTGCGTGGGTCGCCAAACACGCCGAAAACCTCCGATCCAATCGTGTACAAGTGCGCGACCCAGGCCTCGTCCGTCAGGTTCTTACCCCATAGCGAAATGTCCCAGTGCTCCGAACTGGACCAGACCAAACGGCCGTTGACCAAGTCATATTTCGGCTGGACCGCGTAAGGCTCTAGCTCCCCACGTTCGCTGGCGGTAAAGCTGTAATCGCCGCTCAATGCAAATTGACCGCCGAATGCCGGCCACTGGTAGATCGCTTCGATGTTCTCTTTCTGTCGCGGAGAACGCATCAAGTTTTGTCCACTCTGAACGGGATAGTCGGCATTCGGAAAGACGGCTCCCTTGAATCGGGCGTCCAAGTATCCGTACGAGCCATTGAGAGTCAGACCACGGAACGGTAGCCACGACACCTCGAGTTCTGCACCTTTCGCGTAGGCGCCTGGGACATTGAACGTCTGGAATTGACCGGCACATGAAACCGTTGGACTAGGAACACAGGTACTGGGAGGGCCATACGCCTGCATCTGTAGATCCTTGTATTCAGTGTGAAAGACCGCAAGATTCGCGCGGAAAGTCGACACCTCAAATTTTGCGCCACCCTCGAGGTTCAGCGCCTGTTCCGGCAGCAGCGGATTCGTATCCTGAACGCTGACGGGCGATGCAGCGAAACCGCCGCTCTTGAACCCTTCGACCGCGGTCGCATAAAGGTTCCATTCCGTCGTCGGCTGGTAAGCGATTGCCACCTTCGGGGTAAATTTCCCCCAGGACGCCTCACGCTCGTTCGAAAACGTGGTGGGAATGACATCGAGAACGCCATCGATCCCATGCACAGAATCGTTGTCTATGTGCTTATGGTCATATGAATAGCGACCACCCACCGTCAGCGTCCATGGGTCGGCAAAATGCCAATCACCCTCCGCGAATCCCGCGTAGCTCAACGTCCGATTGATTCCTCGGTAATGATCGCTATCAGCGATCAGAGGGCTCAGGGTCGGGAGAATGGGCGATCGCAACCGGTCGGTATCCTCACGCATGGCCGATAGTCCTGCAATGTACTTGAAGCTATCGCTGAGCGACGACAGCCAGCGCAGCTCCTCGCTGTATTGGTTCGTCTGGTCATCTACATAGCTCAATACTGCACCGAGGCCCGGGAACGGTGCGCCGATCGAGTCCATCGATGACTGGTCATAGTTGCGCCTCACAGCGGTGATCGAAATGAAATCCGAGGATGGCGTGACGTGATCCGTGAACTTGGCGCTAACTCCCCCGGAATCGCGATTCGCGTAACCATTGCCCGGGTTCGCCGCGCAAGTCAGGTAGTTGGTGCCGCACAGGGCTTGGTACTCGGCGACGAAATTGACCGGCAACTTGTCGGTAACAGGGCCAAGAGGAATTCGCGCCATATCCTCATCGTGCAGCTGTTCGAAATCGCCGCTCAGCAGGAGTTCCGAACTCTCGCCGGTGCGGAGCAATTGCCCGCGCACAGCTTGATCGTCATCGTTTTTCTCCTTCGTATGCAACAAGACATTATTGACGGATCCGTCCTGATTGCGAGTGGCCACCACGAACTTGCCGGCCCAATCGCTGGAAATGGGTCCGGTGACCAGCGCAGAAAAATCGTGTCGATTGAAGTTCCCGTAGGTTGCGCTGGCCTTCACGTTCAATGAATCCGTGTCTGGACGCGTGGTGTACTCGGTGATCGCGCCTCCGATGGCGTTCTTGCCATAGAGCGTTCCCTGTGGGCCGCGCAGCACCTCTACCCGATCGATGTCGAACATCGTCGGATTGCTGTTCGACACGCGCCCCAGGTAAACGTCATCGACAAATACGGCGACCGAGTTGTCGGTGCCCGGTCCGTCGTCATTGGATGAAACGCCGCGTAGAGAAATGATGTTCTGGCCCGGTGAGAATGGAGCAAATGTGAGCCCGGGGACCTGGTGGGCGAGTGATCCGAGATCGCGGATGCCGTTTCGGATCAGATCCGCCTGATTCAATGCGGTGAT
>Ga0116228_10006717_pt1 | contig 10275 bp, 4 predicted proteins | sample S1TSphfallax_2_FD_89694 | JGI IMG/M metagenome (GOLD analysis project Ga0116228, IMG submission 89694) | Host-associated microbial communities from peat moss isolated from Minnesota, USA - S1T2_Fc - Sphagnum fallax MG | ecosystem: Host-associated > Plants > Peat moss > Unclassified | place: USA... | reverse complement strand
TAGGTTGCTCCTTTGCCTCTGGAGCTCAAAGAGTTTGTGTAGTGCTTCTGATGCAGAGCTCCTAAGGGAGCACTCAGATACAAGATCCCTGTCAAGTGGGGAAGGGGTTATGGCAGAAGATCCTGCTGAGGATACCTAATTGCTTTGCAGAGCCACCCTTGTGCTCCTACACACCTGACACAACAGAATAAAAACTGCTGAATTGGGAGCCGAGTGCTGGAACCCAAATCCCAGAAGAAGTCCCCTTTGAGGTCCTTACTTGGTGTAAAGATCTGGTCGAATTTAAATGGCTGTGATGAGAAGGAGAACTTTGTTCAGGCAGAAATTTTACTGAGAGTGCCTTTCTGAGAGTAAGGCACTACTTGTCTCCCTGCTGAAGTGAGCATTTTGTTTGTTCAAATGCCCCAGATGCAGAAGACAGATTCCACTTTATAACATGCCCTCCAGATATACTGCCAAAACTCTGCCTGTGCTTTACAGAATGGAAAACACTTCCAATGAAACAGTATAGATATCTACCACAGGGAGTCGGTCCAGAGGCTCCTAAGTAACCCACAAACAAAAGAAGACAAAGAAACACAAGAAAGGCAATCACACATTCTAGGGTTTGGGTAGGTACTAGGTATAGAGAATCGTTTTTTTTCTTGTTTGAGGGGGTTGAGGTTGGAAGCACTGTTTTTCTTTCAAGCGAATTTTCGCTTTTTTCAACTTTGGATTATTATGTTTTTCTAGTGTAATTTTGACCAATTTTGCAATTTTTGGGGCAATTTTTGCCAAAATTTCGACATCACAAATATGAAAAGAAAAGAAAAGAAAAGAAAAAAAACCGGTTGCAAGGGGTGAGGGGGGTAGGAACACTTAGCATGGAAAAAAAAGCTTTACAAAAAATTTATGTTGTATTTGCAATGAGGGTCAAAGTCATCAAAAGTTAGTCTATTAGTGGTGGTTAGATCCAAACTCATGGCCATCTTGGAAGTGGTTGTTCCATTCCAATCAAATGGTTGTCAGGATTTTTTAATCACCACAAAGGTTGTTCGTCCTTGAGACTATACGTAAGCAATGATAATCATAAGGGCCATCATTGGGTTGGAATATCCCGGGGTTGAACCCAATGGGTATGTTCAACCCCCAATGGTCCACCCAAATGGGCTGAATTCAGGGGGGTGAATCTGGGGCACAAAAGTAAGGTGAGGTTAGATAGATTGAGCAACCATCCTCATTCCAATTGGCTTTACAGTTGTCACAAAGGAGGTGAGACCCTTCCCCCCCCCCCCAGGGCAACAAGTGTTGAGATATTCAAGAAGATACTAGGAGTCTCTGATTGATTGTCCCTTAGATGTTATGATGGAAATGATATCAACCAACATAGGAACCCTAACCCTAAGGCTGAACACCTCACATAGGTGTCCTTTTTTTGGTCACACTCTTTGGTTCTTTGTATTTTAGAGGTACCATTTGAATGCAATGTAAAGGTTCTAGTATTTGGACCCTTTTGATCATTTTTTGTTTTTTTTTTTTTTTTTTTTTTTTTTTTTTTTTTTTTTTTTTTTTTTTTTTTTTTTTTTTTTTGTTTTTTGGTTGTACTTGTTTTCCATATTCCAAGTTTAAATGCGATGTATCTTCTTTGATGCCCAGTGCCATTTGACAAACAAGGCTTTAACATGTAGGGTAAACCCTTGGTCAAGGGCATTACCAAAATAAGGGCGTGCATAAGGCTACCACACAAGGTCATAATGTGTAACATAAAGCATTACCTCAGTCAAGGGCATTACCTGGTGTAAAGAAGCGTGTATCATGTTCATTGGAAGGCTCATGTGTCCAATGTAGTAGTTCCACAAGTGTGGGCTAGTGTGGTACCTATATATACGACCATCCTTTTGGATGGTTCTCTAGTATGCACTCTATGAAAGTGCACTCTTAATAGCAAATCCCCCTTAGCTTCAGGTGTGCAAAGCATAGAGGAATTTTCTCGATCTTTGGTTCAGTTTGTAACATGTGTCACTTCTTGTACGAGAGTGAGTCTCCTTTTTTAACAGCTTTTCTTTATATTTAGACTAAAAAGGCTTTCCTTGTGCACAACAAACAAGGAAGAAGCTTTTTTCATCATGATTTGGTATGAATTTGAGAATCTTAGTAAAAAAAGATAGTAGATAGAAACATGATTGGGAGAGAGGACATGCAATCTTTTGACGTCTTGTATAGAAATGTTGTGTAAGATCTGTAGCCTAGGATGTGGGCTTTGGGCTTTTTGTTTGGTTTACAACAACAAGAACTTTCAAGTATCAAACGAAGTTTTCTCCTTGATCCTAACATATGGAAATGCTCAAGAAATAGAAGTATTTTCAGGCACCTAACAGTTGTCGTTTTTTTCCTTTGGTGATTGAGGACTATATTAGCAACATACCTTTAAAAGTGTAAAGCCTTGCACAAGGTGTTAATCAGGTGTTGACAAGTGTCGAGTGCATGTAAATGCTTTGGGACTTACATTCTATGTAAGTGTAAATTTTATAATGAAATTTATTTGCATTGGATGTTATTGAAAATGTCTAATATTCATTTATGTTCATGTAAGTGTAAAAATAAATACACTTATATGGTTTTACATGACCATAAAAAACAATGTAAGTGTATAACAAATATATTTATATGGTTTTACATGGCCATGTAAAACATTGTAAGTGTAAAACAATTTTTAAAATGTGATTTTTACTTGGAGAGTGGGGGATTTCATAAATTTTTGATGATAGGCCAACCAAATGGCCCATTGCAAAAATATATATATATTCAAAACATGCGCCCACAACTAATTAATATGGAATTGCAAGAAGGTATAGTCATTAAGGGTATATAATATATACATTTACATGCCTCAAAATATTTACACTAGACCATGTAAGTGTAATTGTGTGCATGTGTATATATAGGTCTATATACAACAATAATATAAATGTAAGTGTAAAAAGTTTAGGTGTGTAAATGTAAATGATTACATTTACATAGGATTTACACGTTGTATACACAACTATTGACATTTACATGCACAACATTGGTGTGGACCCAATATGGTAATGTTCTCATGGGAGGGCCTTACCCATGTTAAAAAAAAGGCCATTGGACAAGATAAAACAAGACAAATATATAATGAATGCATGAGATAAACATGTATGACCTTATGAACTCACCTTGGAAATGGGAATGGAAACTTTATGAAGTGTCCAAGTTAAGAACATTCCTTGAAATGAATATAACATTTGTATTGTGGAGGTAAATTGCAATGGGTAGACATGCCTATAGTTTACATTAAAAACAATTTAAAGATAAAACCACATTCTAAAACAAAAGAAGGTTAATTTAGAATTAAAAGTGGTAAGTTTGACCTTGTGTCCACACACACAAAGTTAGGTAGCATGAAGTCCTACTTGAATGCTTATATGGCAAGGGAAAATAACTCAATGGTAACAACTAAGTTGACTACCATCATATCTATTAAATACTTACATTTTTTAATGAATATCCAAAGTTAGCTAACATTTTTTTTTAAACTTCCAAATTAGCGCTCCAAGTTACTACCTTCGCCCAAGATCCTTTGAATTTGTTGCTTTTACTTGTAGCAAACCCATAGAAATGTAATTACACCAAAATTTGCCACTTTGATTTGTAGCAAATGCAAAGCAATGTAATCGCACATTTTTGAATGACAACACTTGCAACAAACATAGATCAATGTAGTCACACCTTCAAATAACAACACTTGTCGCAACAACAATAGGTGTTTCATGTATTACCAATAATAGGTCTTTCAAATTGCAACAATGGCAAGACCCATCTCTTGCATGGCAACAACTCCAAAAATTGCAACAACAAAAACATCCAACAAAAATGGAGGCCTGTAACAATGAAGATCCTTATGGTGGTGATGATCAACTCTTTAACAAACCACATTAGCTACATCCCTCTTTATTTTTTCTACAAATAACACCAATTGCATTAGAATCGAGAACATTGACATGGATTTTTAAAATATGTAATGCGGTTCTTGGCATTATTAGTGATAGTTCAATTCCACCTACCATACCATCAAGATCCAAAAACAAAATTGAAGGTTTTAAAAAATAAAATAAAAATATTAATTTTTCATTGAAATTGTATCCATTAAAAAAGCCAAACAACCCAATTTGAAAACATCATGAAATTGTATGGTTCAAGAAAAAGAAGAGGAACAAAATGCTTCATAAGGTGTAATGAATTACAAAGGTTACTTCAAAATTGCAATTATCAAACGGAAAAAAATATTTGCATTGGTGATGGGATTTAGCCATAACACACATAAAAAATGAATGTGTTTGCAAGGAAAAGTGGACAAGAATCTACAATAATTACAAACAAATTTGAGACTTCATGATTGGAATGGGACACAACGAAAAGTTTTTAATTGTCTACTATAAATAAAATCATAATGAACTTGTTTGTGTTGTTTAGTGAAAAACATTTATGAGATTATTGATGCTTCCATGAAGACTATACCCATATTCCAAGCACCGCACTCCAAGGATTTTATGGATTTAAATCATGCAATGTACACCGCCACTTCTCAAGAATTTGAATCAATAGCAAGTGGTCAAGGATCCCCCACATGTGAAGATTTGGATTTAGAACCAATACATTTCAATGTTGGTGGCAACTTGATGAGTCATGGACTTTCCAATCATGCAACACCCACAATTATAAATAGTCCTACAACACCCACAATTCCAATTAATCAAAATGCAACTACACATTGAAATGGACTTCCTTTACCTTTTCCCTATTACACTTCAAGTGGACAATGTTCAGTGTAGTAGAAAAAGGAATGACATTTAAAATGCCACACTATCAACATTTTATTTGTATGCTTGGAATTCAATCAACCATGTGCCATCCACCAAAATCTTAAAAATAGTGTAAGTATGTAGATATAGAATCTTCAATGCCATCTAATGTTGTTACAAAATGACCACCCTCAATTGGATGTTGAATTGGCAACAGATGGGTCCACATGAAAGTATTTGCTAGTCAAAAAAGTTTGGTGGATGCAACAAAAAAGGGTTCATTAAAAACCTTGTGGTTTCTATAGATTATATTCAGGCAATGAACTTACAAATTGCAAAGCAATGAAAGATAGTTCAACATGAAATCTTGCAATAGCAAATTGGAGTATTTCAAACACAAAAATGAAAAGATAAATCGAACATAAAAGAGTATGATGAAGGCAATTACTAGTTTGACACAAATCATGGGTCAAAGATTTGTAAAAAACATAATCTAGGACCAATTTCCCCATTTTGACATGGCTTGCCAAACATAAAAGGTTTTGATTATGAGGATCCACTAAACCCAAACCCAATATTTTGAAAGCATTAACATGCCTAGAAACTAATTTGATGTATAGATGTCAAACCAAACCATGGGACTCAAACCTAATATTTTGAAATCAAATGAAGAACATGTTAATGTGATGATTGTAGTTTATCATATCTAAGGGTATTTTTAAATCTACATATGTTAAACCAAGTCATGTAACTCAAACCTAATACTTTGAAAAAAGATGATGTCAAATAGGTGATCATATTTCTTGATGTACACATGTCAAACTTGACTATGCAACTTAAAATTGATACTTTGAAAAAAAAATGATGGCAAGATGCCTACAATTGATCATACCTACAATTTTTTTTCATGTACATATGTTAAACCAAACTATGCAATTCATATATAATATTTTGAAATAAAATTATGTCAATGGGATGATCATAAATGATGATAATTGCAAAAAAACTTGACGTAAATGTCAGACCTATTTTTGTTGAGCTACAAGTTAAATCTTTAATTTTTTCCAATGTTGTTCATTATAATGTTTTTGTCCCTCTAGCCCCACATGCACCTTTACATTAATAGAAGCATTCATTTGCATGTCTTGTGTTGTCTCCAATTCCAAAATATGTAATAACTTTTAAATATATATATTTTTCCTACCAAGAATGTCTTGAAATGGAGACATGTATATTATCTATTGTGTTGTGCACATTTGGTAATTTACACCACTTTTTGAATTCCAACATCATAACTTCTATCGTTTGTTCCATGAGCCATGTTATAAGATTTTTAACATGATATTCACATGTTTAGCTTCATGAATAATAAGTTTAATATAATTAAAGCACAATTAAGGGGATTATTTGGATTATCATTGTTCTAGGTTTTTTGGATTCTAAACAAATGTAAAATTTAAAGCCATATTCAACATTAATATTGCATTGCAATTAAAAAATTTATCCATGTTGAAAATTGCAATACACTTCAATGATAATCATATTTCATATTTTAAAATATGAATGAATTTTAAGAAAAGAGTGGACTCATTATGGACTTTTAAATGATGACATTAGGTTTGTCACGCATATCAAGTGAAAATTGTGAATTTAAGAATATGTCATAGTAATATGTAAAAAATGGCCACCATCAAACGAGGAATTTAAAAGTAAAATGCATTGAAACTTTCCCAATACAAGAAAAAAAAAAATTTGAAAAATTTAAATGCCATATTTTGGTCATTTTTGTATCCTTCATAGTCCATTCACTATGCCAAAACCTAGCATTCATGATTAGGATATTTTACAACTATGTCCCATTTTTAATCATGTATATGAAGGACATGCCCTTGGGTGGGCTGGCCCATTTTCATCATGCTTATTACTACATGATTATAATACATTACAATCAATGATTATAGTCATAACTAAACTTCATGTACATAATATTGATCATTTCAAGGCTAACTTAATTTATGTAAGTGGGTATGTTAGATTGTTGTGTATATAGGTAGGTAAGTAAACTAAATAATTGCATGTACATAGGCTAAAACTAGACAAGGTAGTAGGCTATGATTATTAATTATATATATTATTGGCTAGTATAAAATATTCTAGATATTATTGAAATCTACAAATCTATGGAACCTAATAAATGTATTCCCAAACAAATTTAATAATTTTTTAATTTAAATGTTTCCTACGATTTCACAAAGTTTGATGGGTTGAAGAAAATCAAGGTGTGATGTTCTTAGTGGTACCACCCAAGGATGGGCTTGCCCTTTCATATTGCACTTGTAGACAAAATTTTATGAAGAGTAATGAAGAATCCATAATTTTGTTGTTATGCCTTGTTATTATTTATTTTTGTGTTGTAGGTTTTCTCATTATGTGAACTTACCATGGACAATGAGGAATGAGTGGTCACAATGGGGATAGTTATCCTCCTCATTGAAAATTTTCAACATGTTTAGGCATACATGAATTGTATTAGCCATTTTTATATTTTGACTTCATTGTCAACAACACCAATATGCAAACTTTCAAATTGTTGTTTTGCACAATTTACAATTATATGTAGCTTGTTTGCACTTGGATCCAATATTAGCTATTGGGTTAAGCTACACAATACAACATGGATTTCCATGTTTCTATTGACTAAATATGATGACCAATTGTGGATCCAAATTTTCAAAATGTCAAAGGAAACATTTTTGACATTGTAAACAAATTAAGACTATTAATTGTGAAAAATGATACAATGTAATGGTTTATTATCCTTGTAGAAGATAGAGTTGCTTGTGTTATTTACAAACTTTTTCATGGTTCAAATCTATTCACATGTAATGAATTGTTTGCAATTGACAAATCTACTATTGGGTAAAAGCATGGTTAGGTGGTACATTTTTGACATTTTGAAGAGTTCACATCTTACACTACCTTAAATTCCTACAAATATATAAATATTATAATTGTCCGCTATGTTTTTAGTCAAAATTATTGATAGGCCACCTTAGAGATATCACTAGACATGTGATTGGTTTGAAAGTCCATGTGAAAGTTTGGATTTTTCAATGTGAAATCACTATATGCCAAAACCCATGTTTTATGATTATACCATGACTGCATTTGTGATATGTGCCATCATGGCTACATGACTATGTAGTCAATGCAAATTCATTGTTTATGCCATATAGTCATAAGTATGATTTTAGTCATACATGCTAGTCCATGTGACCTCAATGATGTTGGTCAAGTTAAACATATGATTAAAGACATGAAATGTGATTTTTACTCAAACTAACCTAGGTAGGTAGGTAGCTAGCTAGACGAGTTTAAATTAAATAGGTAGGTGAGTAGGCCTAGGTAAGTAGGTAGGCATAGGTTAGATAGGTAGGTAAGCCTAAATAGGTAGGTAGGTAGCTAGCTAGCTAGACAAGTTTAAATTAAATAGGTAGGTGAGTAGGCCTAGGTAAGTAGGTAGGCATAGGTTAGATAGGTAGGTAAGCCTAAATAGGTAGCTAGCTAGCTAGCTAGCTAGACAAGTTTAAATTAAATAGGTAGGTGAGTAGGCCTAGGTAAGTAGGTAGGCATAGGTTAGATAGGTAGGTAAGCCTAAATAGGTAGCTAGCTAGCTAGCTAGACAAGTTTAAATTAAATAGGTAGGTGAGTAGGCCTAGGTAAGTAGGTAGGCATAGGTTAGATAGGTAGCTAAGCCTAAATAGGTAGGTAGGTAGATTTAAGCTAAGTAGATAGGTAGGCTAAGGTAAATAAATAGGTAAAACCCAATTTATTTTATTGGGGAAAAGCCTTTTTGACTCGCCTATCCCAAGTGGCACTTGCACTTTGAATGTTTTTAACACATGTATGGTATGTAGTATATTATTTCACCTAATTATACAATTTACAAAATTGAAGTTGTGAACAAAGGATATGGGATAAACTCTAATGTTCAAAAGAAACACTACAACAATATCGCACAATTCCTTTGTCCCATACAAAAATAGCCTACTTATGTACCCATATTACTTGGCCTACCTACTTACATAGCATAACATAACATAGCCTAGCCTAGCCTCAACCTTCGTAAAATGATATATATGTAGGGAGGTTATATATATAAAGGTATTTAACCTAGCTAATTTACCAAGCACCTTAACCTTATTACCTACATAGCCTAGCTAAGTACCTATCTACCATAGGTTATGTATACATGTAGGCTACCTACCTATTTATTACGTACCTAGGTAGGTAGGTAACAAGTAGGTAAGTAAACTAGAAGGTTAAGTAAATAGGTAGGTAGAAGTGGGTAGGAATGTTAAGTAAGTAGGTATGTTAAGTAAATGGGTATGTAGGTACAAGTTAAATTAGGTAGGTAGTTAAAAGGGTAAGTGGGGTAGGTGGGTAACCATAAATAGACCTATGTACATGTAGTTTAAGTTAGGCTAGTTAATTAACTAGGTAGGTAGGTTGGTTAGGTTAGGTACCTAATGTTATGGGAACGTATAGGCAAGATGGGACTAGACATGTAGGCATGTTGATATTGGACAAGTAGGCATATTGACAATTTGTTTTGACTTGGACATATGGTAGTTGTATTTGAATTTGTTATTCCAAATGGGGTTTTGGAGGGAAATGGGGTAACATTTCCCCTCCTTGTTTTGGTTTTATAACATTTTTTCTTTACAAGTTTGGAGGTTTTGACAACATTGAATTTGTGTAATAAAACAAGTAGAAAATTGCATTTAAGAAACTACGAAGGATTGGGAGGTTTGCATATAAGATTTGGCTAGTACATGTAGGTAGAAAACATGTTAGGACAATACAAATATAATGTTGTTAGTAGATATGAAAATTAGTAGCTGATTGATCATTCAAATACTTCTTTTGTATGTGTTTCTATATAGAACTAAGATTTAATACTTACCATTTGGCAACCATCCCCAAGAATTCAATTTGGGGGAATTTTTGTAGTTATCTTTTGTGTTTTTATTCAAGAATCAAAGGTGTTATGTGCAGGTTTATGTTCCACTATTTTTATAAAAATGTAGGAACCCTAATTGGTTATTCTTTACATGTATTGTTGAAATAATTTTTGAAATAGGGCTAGGATTCAGATAATAAACAAAACATTTCAATAAGGAATTCAATCTATAACCAATTGAGTAAATTGGTTTAGGAATATACTATATGCAACATGTTGAGAATGGTAACCAAAATTTTGTAGCAACAATTGGAGCAAACAAATGAACATGATGCACAAGGTACAAAAATGATGCAGGTGGCGAACAACAATAGAGAAGTTACAAGTACTTTTAGAAGCATGCATTAAAGTACTCATGTCATATGAAAATCTAAAACAAGACCTATGAAAGATCATGGATCTTCTATAATAGGTGATCAATAGCATGAAATATATTTAGTTGAT
>Ga0116228_10006716_pt1 | contig 10276 bp, 7 predicted proteins | sample S1TSphfallax_2_FD_89694 | JGI IMG/M metagenome (GOLD analysis project Ga0116228, IMG submission 89694) | Host-associated microbial communities from peat moss isolated from Minnesota, USA - S1T2_Fc - Sphagnum fallax MG | ecosystem: Host-associated > Plants > Peat moss > Unclassified | place: USA... | reverse complement strand
ACAAAGTTTGTTCCCATTAGTCAAACTTCTCAAATGCTGGTTCAACTTTCAGCTCTTGCAGGATTTATAGGACAAATGTGTGTCAGTCTGTAGCAGCTGTGGCTGCAACGTGTTCATGACATTCTTCAATCACGTGCAAGTAGAAGGATCCCTTGTGACACAAAGGTGCAAGCCCAGAAGTTTCAAATGTTGCTGGGCTTCCTGCAAATGCTTTGGAGGCTGTTGACTGTAGCAGCAACTACTAAATGAGACAATATCATGTTGGATCAGATACATGGGTCAAAGAGATCATGATTAGTACCGAAATTTATTCATATCTCAAATAGTTCAGCTCAGCTCCACAACATCTGACATTGTGTTCAGGTAAGGGGTGCATGCATCTTATCTTGGAGATTGGTTGAAATTGAGGAGAAAATGATTGAGATTGTTCATGGAACATAGTTCACAAATCTAACAGACATTGCAGATCCGCACATATTGGCTTCGATGATTTAAGTTTTGCAAGTCTCACAGCTTCCCATCTGCAGTTTCCCAGGCTGCCTAAATCTGGAGATTCTGCTTCAAATACAGCTATGTCAGTATGAGCAGGTGGCACATACAACTGCAATTGTTATTGTTGAATACTAGAGTCTGATATGTACTCCCATCAAACTTGTTCAAGGACATATTATTTGCCAACATGCAGGAACTATGATCCTCACCATGGCAGAACATGGCAAATAATCAGTTTAAATCTATGAACAGTGTAGCAGTGCCATAACCATAAGTCTTTGAAGCCAGGCTACCAACAACACTCTTGTTTCTTACATAAGATCTTGAGATCAAGTGGACAAAAAGCTGTTGAGCTATTTATATTAACTTGGTATTTTATCAAGCAGTAGCACTTTTTAACAAGGAGAAAACATGCTCAAAACACACAAATCAGCAAAAAAGAGAAATTCACTAGCAGGCATTTAAATACAATTTATTGAGTTGCTATGAGTCATTGCATTACAGAATCCAATTCTTCATGTTTGATATGGCCTGCAATCACACTTGAATACTTTTACTACTAATAAACCCAGTTCTTGAGGTTTCATATGGCTTCCAATACAGTATCACATTTGGGTACAACTAATCGGGTTCATACACTGAAGAGAGGTGCAAGGACTGTATCGTTTTGATGATCTGCAAGAGGGAAGCCAGTTCCAACATGCAGCACCCTTAGTCTACATTTAATTGTACACCAACTTTGACTAAGGCAGCAGCTAAGTCACCCATCCATTGCAGAGGATGTTCATTCTGTTTAGTATGACACTGCACTCAAATTCTGTCAGAAAGTATAACACTGTTTGGGTTCAACTAAACATCTACAAGCCTTCTTTTGTTCGCCAAATGTTTGGGTGGGCCAAATTCTCCATTTTCTCATACAGAGCTAGTGGTAAAGTAAGTAGATTCCAAATCTGGCTACCTTGAGCATTAAAATTAGGGCTTGGGTTAGTGCTTGCATACTCTGGATTAGTAAAAACTGGGTTCCAACCAGGCCAACTAATGTTACATAATTAGATCTGTATAGTCACTAATATGCCAAACTAGGCATGATTACAGCCAGACTCATCTATATGAGGGATTGGGGCTTGATTCATTCAGTCTAAATTTAGTGCTGATTCGATCCACTTAAGCCTGCGCTAAATGATACTGTTCAGGTCTTTCAGCACCCTTGGGATGATGTGTGTAGGCATTGGAAAGAAAATCTTGGAATGTGAAGGGTCTGTAGATTCGAGGTCGTTGAGGCGTGATGAGCTCATCAGGGGCCACGATAGTTGCGCTCAAAGGAGGGTTAAGGAAGCAGGCCATTGAGAGACGCTTACTTGTGCCATTCACAATTGCCCGATGCAGTACACTCTTGTATCTTTTGTTGCTCACAATCTGCAACAAAACACAAAACAAATTTTGGTTAGTTTGAAAACCAACCTACAGCACTTGTCATGACTCATGAGCATAACCTAATTCCCACCTAATTTTGTAATAATATCTCAGCTTCATCCGTCTTCATCTTCTTCGAAGCAAAGTTGGAGCCGGTGTCAATTGCGGCAGACATCTCTTGCTCTCATTAGGCTCTTTTGAACTCCGACATTAACGGTCATGAAGAAGAAGAAGAGGAAGAAGAAGAGCGCAGCACCGTGCATGGCGTTTTGGGTTCATTGCAAATCTACTGTTTGACAAGTTAGGCGGAATCAACAAGATCATGCCAAAACGTCTTCAACTCTCGAGACGTAGCTAGCTGTGTCTGCACATAGATCTATAGGTTTCGAGTTTTATTTTCTAGAGCACCACAATCCCAGCTTGATCACCGCAGTTTATCCTGAAAGAGTAATTGGTAAACAGAACTCGACAACAGTTTCTGGTTCATCAAAGCGACTTTGCTCATCGCCCTCTTAAAAAAACAACACACTCCCAAAAGGTTCTCTATGCCCGGTTCTGTTTGTTTCTCAGCGGATCATCGCCCTCCTACAACAGGACACCTACCTATTTAGGTTCTCTGCACGTGTCTCATGTCCTAATTGTTTTCCAAGTGGGAGTAGGTATTCCACCCTCCTCCCCCAAACACCCTTGTGCTAGCGCGTCTGGCTGCACAGACCCCATCCCAACCCAAGTCTTCTTCCACGTGTTGGAAAACGATTGATCTAGATATCGTAAGGCCAGAAGCTAGCCTCGTGGGCGGCTACAACTCATGGCCAGCTTATACGGTACTTGAAGGCTCATGATATCAAGTCTACGAGGTCAGACACAGCTCACGAATAGAGATCCCAGCGTAAAATAAGAGAGACCGGTAACTTTGAGTCTCTTCGCTCCTATCCGAGCAGGACACACACACACACACACACACACACAGAGGTTTTCTGTGTGTCCTGACCTTTTTGTTTCCTAGCGAATGAATAGCCCACCCTCCCAAACAAACAAACACCGTTGCACCATATTCCTACTGCACAGAATTAGCACCGGCAACCCTCCCGCCTTCTTGCACGTTTTGGAAAAATTGTTGTGTCCAGAGAATCATTAAACCAGACGACAGCCTCGTGGCTACAACTCATGGACAGCTTATATGTGGTACTTGCAGCCTCCTATCAAGTCTACGAGGTCAGACAGAGGTCATGATAGTGAATTCAGCTTCTATAAAAGTGGGGTCCACACACGAACGTCTGTCGAGAGTGGTAGTTTAAGTTAGATGCTGTCAATTTGTGCTTTTATCTTTGACGGAAGAATGAAATGCATCTATAATTTCTGCTTTCCTTGAGTCGGCACTTTGAAACTGTCCACCTTTTCAAAAGGAAGAAGGACCGCAACAACTCGACAGGTAATGACAGACATCTTATTAGTCTTGAACTTAGCGGTTTGTAGACCACGTTGTTCTTCTTTTACATCGTCTCGAACACCCAGTCGAACATCTATAAGTGTATTGCAAATTGATAGCAGCTCAAGGAAAGATGAAAGGAGCAGATCTGGGGTTTATGTGCCACCAAGAATTTTGCAGAAATAATTGGAGATGGAGTGTGCACCTGTAAGAGGTCTCCAACGTTGACGACGAAGCACTCAGGCCGAGGTTTGACGGTGATCCACTGCTCGTTAATCTGCACTTGCAAGCCGACCACATTATCCTGGTGAAGAATGGTGAGGAGATGAGGGTCAGTGTGAGCTCGGAGCCCAATCGCAAGCTCGGGCTGGGGGCACGGCGGATACAAGTTGAGGCGCATGGAAGTCATGGTGGCGTCCTCGAAGTAATGGTTCAGACGCGTCGGCAATAGGCCCAACCCTTCGGCGAGAAGCTCCGTGAGCTGCCGCGCCAGCTTCTCCACTGCGCCCATGTACTCTTCCAACGTCTCACTGCATTGAAAGCCCACCAACATCCAATATTATTCTCTAGACAATCCAGCATGCTCACAACAATTTCCTTACATGATTGTTTCATCAGGACAACAATCCAGGTCCTTGAATGAAAGATTGTTTGGGACTGCAATTTTCCGGCTTTCGGGATTTGTTTACCGAGAACTTGCTGCCGGTGTTCAGGCTCTACGGTTAAAAACATGGAGTTCATTTCAGGTCACACGTATCATGCACGAAAATATAAATGTTTTAGTGCGTCACCTTTTGATAACCAGTCAAAGACAAAACGGGTACACTATACAAGAACACGGTCTTGAGTTTCCCCTTTGAATTGGGCATTCACACAGAGCAGCCGTATAACTTCATGGCTACAAAATCGGCTATGGAAAGGCGAGAAAGAAATGCCTGATCAAAAGGTGTCTTAAATATGAAATTTGACCCCGCAGGGGCAGTCAGTATGAAGAATCAAGCGTCAACACACGTAGTGCGTAGGTTTACATTTGAGCAAGACTAGATTTGGTATTGAATAATGAGAATCCTAGTGACGAGTTTGGAATGCACCTAAAATCCTCATAATCAGATTCGAAGAGAGTGGAGGCGTATTCGGCGATGTTGGAATAAGGGTGCAGTTGCAAACTGAAGCTCTCCGCCCAGTGCCTCACGGTTTGATCAACCCAAGTGTTGGCTCCGTAGCCGAACTTCTCACCGGGCGCTCGATGCGCTCGTTCCTTCGCTTCCAGCGGAAGCTCAAAAAGACGGTGCGCTTGTGCTTCGCACCTCTCGATCAGTCTTAGGTCTACTCCATGGTTCGAGACCTGCAGGAACCCCCATTTCTCGCAAGCTTCGGCCATGGCATGTACCACGGTCTGCCTGTCGGCCTCCTCGCCCGTCGATAGCTTGGAGAGATCGATGACAGGAATGTCGAGGAGCTCCGAGCTCTCCGTGCATACTGCCGCCCTATCGTCTTCCACTTCTACGAACATGTCCGGCAGCTTCGAACCTCGCAAGAGAGCTGAAATCAGCACTGCGTTTGTCAGTGACCCTGAGCTCGCAAGCATTGCTGCTAGATCCGAGGGAGGTCTTCTCGCAGATGGTAACTGTTGTATACCCATGGCTCCACACAGCCCGATTGCAAAACCCTTGAAAATTCACCAAAAAGAAAATGAACAGAAGATTCAAAAAGTTTGTTACACACTCGGCAGAGCTTAGGGGCTTATGAACAGTTTCGAGTCCAATCCAGCTTGTTTGTCGTTGAGCCGTTTGAAGGACGGTTAGATTCGCAAGAATGGAGCTTGTGAACTTCCAAGGTTGACGATGTCCTTTCGCCGTTGAACGTTTTCGCGATGAACTTCACCCACATGCCGCTTTGACGAAGGCACAAAGTTCTCCTACGAGAGGAGTTTGAGCTCAACGTGCGCGGGGAACCAAAGCAGTAACTATAAACTTTTCTTAAACCACTTCATGAATTTCAAGTCTTTCGAGGTTTCGGGAGATGCTAGACAAGTGCCAAGAACAGAGCGTCTGATTAGGCGACGGCAACCGACGACTCCACTGACTTTCCACAGAATATTTCAAGTGTCGGCAAGCGCGTGGACGTTAATGAGAACTAGCGAGTCGTGAGCAACCGCAGGAAAATCCTTCACTGAAGTTTCTGTGAAGGTTCTAGGATGATCGGGAGCTGGCTCAACAAGAACTCAATAGAAACAGTGCGAGTTACTCAAGGGAAACTTCACTAACTTGTGAGCTAACATTGATCGAGATCGAGTCCAGTCGGCCTGGCCGTTTCGAAGGGGTCATTGGTCGACGACTGGGCTGAGACAACGTTCTGAAGCCGTCACTATCACCTCAAGCCACTCATCCAGCATGTTCAGATCAGTTTGGGGTCACGTGACCAGAGTTCGAAGACCTGAAACAGAAGAGCCGATGTAGACTAGCTACCAAGCAAGCAAAGTAACAATAAAGTGAAGAGCTATTCAATGAACTTAGTGGGACTACAGGACGAGCTGCATTGAGATCACCAGCTGCGACAAGACGATATTCAACAATGCTCCAACGAGTGAAGTGAGGGAGTTAAGTACAGCGCTGCAAAGTGCAGTAGGATGTGTTAGGGTCAGGAGCTAAAGGTGCAGAGCTAGGGACGTTAGGCAGATCAACAGGCCGAGAGCGGACGGCTTTATATGGGAGGGGGAGAAGGAGAATCTTGTGGGAAGCCCCAATTGGTCCGACAAGACACGCTTCAGGACTGGTGTCCGCCATTCCGGGACGTCTGAGGCAGAACAGAACATCTCGGCAGCAGGAGCATCACGCAGCAGCAGCAGCAGCAGCGACAATTGGGGCGGCCTAGTACTGTTGTAGCGCTGACTTACACACCCAACAACCGCATATTCTCTGCATCTCTCTCTCACACACACTGTGAACAAAGCACACATACAATGAATACCTCAACTGGTCATTCATGTACTCACTTATCAACATGATTTAGTTGTTACCAGGTCGGAATACCAGGTTTTTTTTTATTATGCCAAGAACCAGCTACCAAAACTCTTGTACATGAGTGAACTTCCTCTTCAAAAAACACAGAACATAAGGTTACTAAACTTTAGTACCAGGAACGCGATTAATGAACAAGGGTGTGCAGGTGATTTACAACATTTGGCTATTGATCTCTTCATCAACAATACTAATCGCATTATCTCACTGGAACATCTTGTTTTTCATGTCATTGAATGCAATGGATTGGGTAATGGACCGACAGCCCCCCCGCACCCTCTCCTGGGGGGCATTTTCAGCATCGGGTCTCAGTTATTATTGCAGGGCTTGAAAGCTTGAAACAACATTGTTAGGTACTGCATCATTGTACCAGAGACAGACAGCAATTGCGCGGAGTTGGAATGGAGAGAGAGGGGGGTGCGGAGGGGGTGCCGGGGGGGGGTGGGTTGCTTGTACCTTTGACAGTTTCTGTGATGAGTGCAGTTCACTTGGCAAGGGTAGAAAATTGAATTAAAAAGAGTACGTATTTTCCCTGTGCTGGAAGTTCAGCCACCACCAACTATTGTCAAGTTGTTTGTGCAGTCTTATTTTTGCTTTATGCCTGCTGCTCAGTGGTTAAAGCATGATAAGCCATTAAGGTTGCCAACCACAGAGCTCGTTCGAAGTTCAAATCCCTCGAGGCTCTTACCTCCTGTCAAAACAACAAAATCTTGCAGGCTTTGTTTGGGGGCAGGGTGGTGTGGGGCGACTAAAATTTCCAGCACGCCACTAGAGGTATCCTCTAATGGTCTGGGGGCAAGTGGATCTTACCTTATTGATGCTGGAGGCAAATTTCTGCACCTCTTTCTTGGTCACACAGGGGATGAAATTAAGTGCATTTTCTTCTGACTTTGCAATTGTCTCCAGTCCTATTGGAAGGTCAGTAATAGGGAACCTTGCAAAATGTACGAGGAAATTTTGCAAGTTGTTCCTTAGTATAAAACATACCTCCAGGCTCGAGGATAAAATTTGTAAACATTATTCCATAATGTATCAACTATATTCATCTCCTTAAGATGATGAGGAAGGGTGTGTGTACTTGAAAGTTTGAAAGGTCTAGGAGCTTCTAAGGTTTGGCGGGTGTCCGGTGTCTTTCACGTTGCCCTGGCTGTACCAAGGACAAACAAGGGGTGTGTCGCACTGTGGCCTTGCCATTTACATTAAAAAGTATCTTAAGGCAAAAGAAGAATTATGGAAATTCAAATATTTCACCATGCAAAAACGTAATCTTCAAAAAAAAACCCTCTAAAAGAAACCAAAATCCTTCAAGATATCATAACTCTATAACTAATCCCAAGTTCCTACACAAGCCAAAATATCATCTAACTTCCAAAATCCTCATATAAAAATAGACCTACTAACTAGGGGCCAAAATCCCGCAAGCTATTATACTCTATAATGAATCTAAACACAATATCCTTGCCTTGGTAGGCACTGACAAGAAAGCTCTTGTTACTTTTGAAAGAATTTCTTGTATGAGCAGATTGCCCATTAAAACTGGTTCCTTGTCCAAGCATGTTAGGTTTATTGGTTGGCAGGTTCTTCCTTTTTATGGTTTTGATGTGCTTAATTTTTAAATATTTTGTTGGGGAGGTTCTCTAGGCGTGGATTTGAGCTCAGTTCTTCAAATTTTTAGACCTCATGATCCTAGTAAAAGCATCATGAGGATCTTCAAAATTTTCAAATTCAAGAACCTTTGGGCTTGATTATAATATAGGATCTTATCCATGTATATTCTACGCACTCCCTCAAGAATTGAGTTTTCCAGCAAATCAAAACTTAAGATTGTATAATATGGAATTTTATAATAAATTAAAACTAATTACTTATCAAGTTCAACATACTTGTCAACTTTTTTTAAAAAATTAACTTGCATATTCAAACAACTTGAACTGGTAACATTCAAAAGTTTTTTTTCCCCACGGCTTTGATTCAATTAAGGATCTAGCTGAAGTTTAGTTTCACTGTCCAATTCTTTTGTTGGTTCTAACAGATAGGCACCAATTTCAATCTAAGTCACAAAAGTTTGATCTTATACCTTAGGTTTATCTTTGTGAATAGATGAAAACACATTAGGGTGGAATACTTTGGACATCAAAAAATATATTTGAATAATGTTCAAAATGCAAGGGGTCAATTTTAATTTATATGCCCAAATAATTTTTAAAAACTCATGCCAACAATGTATTCATACATCAAAACACAATATAAACTTTTTATGAAAATATTTTTAATATTCAATTTGTTATGGATTTTTAAATTTATAAAGAAAAAGTTGTCACATGCCATGATGACTCCAAAACACGAGTATATATTTAATACATTTTCATATAATGCTCAATAATGAACAAAGAACTCAATGATAATATGATGTAATGACATTAATATTGAAAAGTCAATTTGGAATGATGTTGATGATGAAATATTGAGATGTACATTGAATTTAAATAATCTTTTAATAATCTTTTTTTACTCATTGAACTTATTAGTTTGATGTTCATTTTTTAATATTAAAATATCATAAGCTAAGATAGAACTATGTAAATTTTTATGACAAATAATGACACCTTGCCACATGAACCATTCAATTCAACGTATCAAATTTACACAATATATTTAAATCAAATGGACTTTTGAGTTTTATGATTTTTGTTTAACCTTAGTGATCTTTCACCCAAACCAGGGAACATGCCAACATTGCTCCAAACCTTCACATTGTGAAATGGAATCCCAATTTATAGTGATTTCAATACAATGATGATCACCTCTTTCAATTGAGTGTGCAATCAACTGCATTCTTCCTTTCTCCAAACTTACCACCTAGTATTGTCCAAATTGTCTCTTCCTTGTGAGCATTGGGTAAACCAGCACCTACACTGATGCTATGGTGGAAACCAGTGTTGGCTGGCTATTGAAAAAACATTTTTTTATTGATAACTTACTAACTGGTTATTCACTTTTTTTTTAAATGATAAATAATCTACTTGGTATAGAAATTTCAAAATTTAAGAACCTATCTTGATGACTTAATTATCATGTAGGTAGGTTATCAATTGCAAACCATTAAACATGTTTATGATAGAAAAAAGAACAGTAAGAAATTTTTTTTTTTTAAAAACTCATGAAACTAATATATAACCAATAATATAACTAGTGGATCACCCTTGTGCATAGTCGACGATTATTACTCAAAAAAACAATCTAGTAAATTGATAACTGGCAGGTTTAAGTTTTTTTTTTTTTCCTATAACCTATGCTGCTAGTCATTGCCAGAAAGCAATAACTGACCCTCACTAGTAGAAACCCCAAAGTTTTTTGGGTTTCTTCTCAACATTATAGATAGCCTATCCCTGTACTAAATGAGGGTCTTGGAGTCCAAATTTAACATTTCCCCAGTTAATTATTAGCTTTAAGAAGCATTACTCAAGAAGGTGTAGGTGCTGGCCTCCTTGGACACCAATCTAGGTTGTATTTGTGAGATTCAATATCACAACATTGTGATATTGGCTTTAGATACTCAATATGATCTTCTCATCAATATCCACTGAAGTATGTTTATTACTAAGTAACAGCATATGTTAGATGGCCCAGTTTTGTAAATTTATTTAGTGTAGGAACCAGTATTAGCAGGTCCTCCAGTTTGAAGTGTCAAACTGGGGGGTTTCAGGTTCAGATTCTTGCGATTTGAATTGACATTCTTTTGGTGAAATTGGCACAAGAATCAAATTGTGGAACTAGCCTTTGGCTAGCATGAATTAAAATCAAAAGTTTGTAAAAAGTTTTCAAAGCAAGTTCATGCTCATTAGGCAAAAGTAGGATATTGACAAACATGTGTCAAGAGTGCGAAGGTACTATGGTATATCAGAACCAGGTTTTTTTTTTT
>Ga0116228_10006715_pt1 | contig 10277 bp, 6 predicted proteins | sample S1TSphfallax_2_FD_89694 | JGI IMG/M metagenome (GOLD analysis project Ga0116228, IMG submission 89694) | Host-associated microbial communities from peat moss isolated from Minnesota, USA - S1T2_Fc - Sphagnum fallax MG | ecosystem: Host-associated > Plants > Peat moss > Unclassified | place: USA... | reverse complement strand
CAACTTCTGAAAACAATGTTGCAATTTGCAAACATGAACAACAAATTTGGATCTAATTCTAGAAATAATGGCCCTAACAAACTAGTAATACAGTCCCCCTGCAAAACATTGTTGTTGCATATAGAATCTTTTATGCACATAGAAGTGCTAACAATTTTTTGGTATGCTTTGTTTGCTAGGTGCTGGCCAATTATCTTCAAGACTTGGCAATGACTAGGTTTAGGGTTTGGAGAGGGATGTTGCCACTTGGTGGATGCTGGTTTAGGTGAGCTAAAGTAGATTAGGCCCCTAACTTTACAATGGGGGTGTCACAGCCATTTTGGCTATTTTTCACCCAAAAAAAAAAGGAGACTGGTTACTATCTATTGCAGGTAAGTGGGTAAGGCATTCAATGGGTACACCAGGTAGGTAGATACATGTGCATAGTTAGTTATCATTGTGTTTATGTAGAGGACAGAAGCACAATGAAAAAATGTTTTCTGTCCAGATTCGTCCATCCAACCTGGTGCACTAATGAGTGCTGGTTCATTCTGGCCCAAAAACATGGAGGTTGTAAGTACTGTTGGCCTTGATTGGGGAGGACACTACACACCAAAATAACTGGTACATCCCTGCTGAAACCTCCCCTAGTACACGTGCTGGGCGGGGATGAAAACCCCGTTCATATACATTAGACTAACTTACATGCATACTGATTGCAGACTGAAAATTCAGAAGACCGGGATGGATCACAATGACCTCCAGTTGGACACACCCTGGATGGTCGGGGAAAAAAGATCGGGTCAAAATTCGCAAACGAAGATCGCATTTGGTCAAGTGTACTATGTATGTTTCTGCCGAATAGTGTGTCCAAAAACATCAGAAGATTCATGGATTTGCTCTCACTTTATTCAGACAAGGGGGCGGATAAATTATCCGACAATTGGGAGGTAATTATCAAGCACACCCGTCCCTCCTTTACTCCCAAACCCACCCCAACCCAAGAAGAAGCAATTGCTGGGGACAGACTGCCCATATTCGGTGTTTATAATGGACTAGGGGAAGGGTGTGTGTTCTCTGATCACTTCCGTGTTTTTAATGTCAAACTGAACAGGCTCAGTAGGGCCCGTTCCACATAGGAACGTGTTATGCCCGGTAGGGTACGCCGCTGTTCCGTTATGCGTAATGAGTTCAACCAGGGCCTGTTTCAGACCCTAACCAGTTTTCCCACCCTTGATTCACATCTCAAGTGTGTTTTCCAGGGTTGATTCACATGGCAACAAATTTTTAATGGAAAAATTTTCAACTTGGTTAGACAAGAGGAACACCATGGCTGTGGTTCCAATGTTGGAGAGTTCACCTGTCTTAGGCAACCCTTGGATATCCTTTCATTTGTAACTGCATCATTTTCTTTCTTTGGTCTGAAAGATGTGCTAGTGGAAATGGTAGCTTTTCTCTTGATTGCTTGGAAAGGCACTAATGAAGTTGGTCTTCCTCTTTGGCATTTCGTTAGGAAGGATAGACAAAACATGAACCCTCTCTTGCAAGAGAAAATAAAAAATGATTTTTCCTTAGAGTGGTGCCATTGGAATATATATGGTCCAAAGAAAGAATTATATGTTGGAATATGTCCATTCCAATTTATTTCTTAAGTTGTGCTTTGGTAAAAGAGGATACTTCCCCCTTTGTTTGCTTTGGTTCTTTCTAGTGTTGGGTGGGTATCAAAAAAAATGTGAAAACCAAACAGGGTTTCAAGTCGGTTCTCAGTTTGAAACCCTCAAGGTATCAGATTGGGTGATGCCCTTTATGAAACTTGATTGTAGGGTTTTATATAATGTGAGAATGGGCCTTTGAAACCCTAATCAAATGTACATTTAAAATTTATAATAACCGGTATGTGAAAACCAACTTTGGAAATGACTGGTATAAAATGTCTAAGAACTGGCACTTTGAAACCCAGGTGAAATTATTTTTTTCAAATTAAAAAAACCCTGCCCAAGTTTTTAAAAGATGAAATTAAAAAAAAGAAAAAAGAACCGGGTCAGGTCAATTCACAGAACAAATGAAATTGACCACAACTAAATGTGGAAGCCGCAGATGGCTGCCCTCAGCATTAATTACCAACCCCTTTTGGGATAGTGCCGGTCAGGGCAATAGCAAAAATCATGTCTTGCGCCCATTTTTGTGATGGCAATGCGAAGGGGGGCAATGTTGCCTTCGAACCACCTTTCTACTTCATATGAACTGCCCCATCAAACCCCATAAACCTATGAACCAGCATGCTTTTTGGTGCTGCCCTACCTGGCACTATTCCAAAAGGGGTTGGGAGTTAGTGCTGAGAGATGGCTGCCTGTCCCACCTAAGGAAAAGCCTGAAAAAGTCGCAGAATAATAGACCCAAAGGGCCCATTCCAACTAGGAACGTGGCAAGTCCACTACAGATGAACGGCATTCTGTAAGTTGATGAAGAGTTTACCAAGGTCAGTTCTAGGGTGTAACACCCTGTTACATTCTAGCTATTTTTCACCATTGATTCCCAGTACTTTAATTTGCTTAGTGGGTTAAAGAAGAGCTGCAAACGGGACTACCCATTCCACCTAGGAAGGTAATTCCTAGGTGGAACAGGGCAACAATGTTAAGGAGAACGGCGTTCTAAGGTGGTGACGGGGGGTTTACCAGGACCAGTTCCAGAGCGTAAGCACTGTCGTCACCGTTGATTTACAGTACTTCAATTTATTGGAGTTAAAACTAGAACCACAAGTGTGAACTGCAGACCATTCCTACCACAAGTGGGACCTGGAGACCATTACCAGTTATCGTCCTAAGAAACTTTTACCTACAACATTACGTACAAGAATGAGACTCATATAACCAACCCCCCTGAGAATCTTGATGCTCTGATTGGTTGTAAGGTCAAGAGCTCCAACCCATAACTTTTGACCTCCGTTTCATTAGCAACCCACTAGTTAGCACAAGGTACCAACTTGTTTAACTTTGGATCAAATAACTCCCAGCTCTGGATTTTTGAAAAAACATTTCAGAATCAAACATCCTTTGGTTCTGGTTTTTTGGAAAACCCTTGAAGAACCAGTGGGTTTCATGCAAGAACTGGCGAAGATTTAGCAGCCTTATAATATGTTATTTGACCAGTTCTGTAATTTTTTTTAGAACTATGATTATATATCCAAATCACTGCTTAGGTTTTGTGAGAACTGTGGTTATATACAAGAACAAATTATTTTAATTTAATTATGCGGGTCACGGTTATATATCCTGAAAAATTATGCATGGATAGCCACCAGTTATTTGGTGCTGTTTTTAATAACTGGTCAAACAATGGTTTGAACTTGCCGTAAGAGAGGCAGAGCCATTATACAATTAACCACTCAAGTATAGATGCCGGTTATCTGATTTTTGAGAACTATGGTTAAACATATATATGTTATAGAACCACACTGATAACCACTGGTTATTTGGTGCCATTTCTAATAACTGGCCAACACACCAGTTTGAACTTGCCATAAAGGGCAGACCCAATAGATGATGAACCAGTTGACTTTATAACCCACATTCGATCTTTTTAAAAACCATGGTTATATATCTCTCTTAATTAAAAGAGCTGCTACTGATAACCATCGGTTATTTTTTGCCGTAATTTCTAATAACCAACCAACACTCAGTTGAATCAGGTCTGTGCAGTTAGTGGAATTTACAAGTTCTGGTTTTTTTTAATATTTCAGAATCAGACAATCACTGGTTCCGGTTCTTTGAAGCAAAACAATCAGAAATAACAGTGGGTCCATCCTATTTCAGAAACCTTGAAGAACTGACAATTTTCATGAAAGAACCCATAAAAGAAGAGGCTGTTTTATGGGCGGTTATTTTGATTTTATCAAACTTTTGAGAACCACGGTTATGAATCCTAAGACAACCCTGATTGACTGTTGGGGTCCTGTCCCTATTTCTAATAACTGCCTGACTGATTTGAATTTGCCACAAAGGGAGACCATTGATAACCGTTGGGTTCTTTTTCTATTTCTAGTAGCTGCCCAACACTGGTTTGAGCTTGCCACAAATGTGGGAGGGAGAGGGGCCAGGGTTAAGAGCCATTACAAGCTCGTTCTTCTGCTTATAATGTATTTTTCACAAAGTGGGTAACATAGTATAGGGGCAGCTTCAACACATGTTTGTGAAATAATAAATTAATTTTGAAGCTTCGGTGCAAAAAAAGAATATTCATGGGCACTTGAAAAGATTCTTTGATTTCCTTCACAAAATTCTGGTTTTTGAAAAAATGCACTTTTTGGAGAAAAAAATTCAACATTTCTACAACTAATATAATTAGTGCGGAAAAATCTGTCAGGGTACTATGGTAATAAAAACCCCAGATACTATGGTAATAAGACCCCTACGTGCAATGATCACTGTCATGCAGGCATGCAGAACATTGGGAAATTTCTTAGATGTCATGCCAGCTGCAGGCGCTGCTTGGCCCATGAACAGAAGGAGAAAGATTCAATCAAGTTTTGGACTCATAATAAAGAAACCCCAAAAAAAAAGAGCTTGAGGTTGGACAGATCTATTCAGTGTTTCTTTTTCAGGCGAAATTTCACACTGTGGTGACCCAAAAACAAAAATCAAGTTGCAAAGTGTACAAAAGGCAATATTTTGGGCGAAAAAAAACCACAAAATACACGCCATATTTTAAAGTGAAAAAAAAGCCAGAATTAGACATATTTACACAATGACCCTGAAGATTGCTAGAACCAAGCAGGATTCTAAAATTCTTCTACTTTCCCCTGTAACCTCTAACCAATTTGGCTCTTGTAGATGATTGCCAGTCAACCTTCTTGACAAAATTGAAGGAAAAAAAAAACACTCTGATCAGTGATCAGATGATCAGAGAGCAACTTTAGGGAAATATATATATATATATATTCAGCCCAAAATCTAGGTCCCAGTAGATCCGGCTCCTTCCAGCCGCAGCTGTCCTCGTGCCCTGACGCAGTTCAAATACTCTAATTTTTCTTTCCCCCTGCAACACACGTACTATGAGCTGAGCAAATCACCTGCTGAAACTGTTGACGTACTCTCTCTCTGTCCAATCTCTGTGCCCCCAGCTCCGGGCCCTTCTTCCTCCTCCTCTTCTCCTTCTTCTTCTTGTATCAAATTATATTAATTATTCTGAATTAATTTATTTTATGTTTTGGAAGCTTCGTGAACTTATAATAACAGCTTTGACAATTACACTTTGTGTTGCCCCTATGTGAACTCCAAAAATATTGGTGATGGGCTAATCAAATTCGCTCCTTCTGAAAAATAAAAATAAAAATAAAAATAGTAGAGGAAAAGAAAGAAAACAAGTACACTTTGTGATCATGATCTCGCGGTAGTCATGTCCACAATATATGTACCTGCGGCTGCAGCAGCAGCAGCTAATTCGTTTTCAACTTGTGATGTGATGAGTTGCTAGTGTTCATGACTGTGATGTGTTTGTTGCACTGACTTATTAGCTAGTAACTGAGTGTGTGCAGCAGCTGATACGTAAGACCTTGTATGAAGCAGCTGCTATAACAGCCAGCTAGCTGCACCAGCTTCCTCTTGAAGTTAGTGACTAGAAGTTTGTTTTCAGTTGCTAGAACTCTATGTAAGTGCTGTTTGATTAACCTTGTGCTATCAAATCATCTTGTCAAGATTATTCAAGAATTGTACTCAAGAGTTGTCTCGGGAAGCTTTCTCAAGTAATTAGAGACTCAGTTTCAGTTGATAGGGCTCTATAATATAAGTGGCAAGTGCTCTTTGATTTATCTCATACTGACACATCATCCTGTCGAGACTATTTGAGAACTGCATCAGGGAATCTCTATTTGTCGAGTCCTTTTAGCATGGTTGGACCCTTTTTGTGTGTGTGTTTGTTAGAACTGTGATGTTTGGAGAGCTAGCGTCACATCGGCCTGTCAAGGCGGCTCAAGAATTGCCTCAGGAGACTCTGTCTGCTCCTTTTATCACGGTTGGACCCTTTTTCTGTGTTTGTTAGAACGTTGGTGTTTGAAGAGCAGAGTGTCACAGCAGCCTATTGAGAATACTCAGGAACTGCCTCAGGAGGCTCTATCGGGTCCTTTTAGCATGGTTGGACCCTTCCTCTGTTTGTTAGAACTGTGACGTTTGGAGAGCAAGTGTGATCTTCTCGATCCGTGGTGGTCTAGTGCTGCTGCTCATGGGCGAGAGTACTGATCAAATAGATGGCAGTAATTAATAGCAAGTAGACCATGATTCGTGGGAGATCATCCGATGCAAAATCTAAAACCAGGTATTGTTAACAAGCACACCTGCAGCATGTCCTTAAAGCTATGCATTAAGGACTTGCATCATGCATCGGTACAGTAATATATAGCACTTTGGAAGAAGATTTTTGTGTTTCATCAAATAAGGATTAATGTGATGAGGAATTTGTTATAGTCAGTACTAGTGTTTTCAGAGTCTTCTGTGAGGGAAATTATCAAGACTAGGGTTGAGGAGTAGCTGCAGCCCAGAAGCAGCAGCAGCTGTATTCCATCTCTAATCGCTAATTGCAGGGGCGCTTGTACTGTTGAATTTTCAGGTACTCTTGCCAATGAAATAATATTGTACTAGATCAGTCCTCAGAGTTGTATTCTATATCTTGTTGTGGAGGTGCTCGTGAGAATGAAAAAATCTACTTTGCACTTCGACACAACTGCACGATGAAGAAGAAGCCCCAGCAGCTCAAAGATAAGCGTCTTCAAACAGCATCCAAGACCGGCTGCTGCTGTTTCCAAACCAAGGACGTAGTACTTTCGATGCAGATGATGATATGATTTTTTTCATGCAGGTGAGCATTTCTTCATAATTTCTTCGTTCTTGAAACGTCTTTGACCACTTCTTCAAGTTTTGTTGTTTTCCAGGAGTGACTGCACTTTTGTCGATTTGGGAACGGCCTAAAGGGGTTCTCGTACAACTCCCTGTGTGTGATATATGGGAAAGTTCTCAGTTATCAGGCTTTTTAGAAATCTCTCTTATAACCAATGTCCAAGGGAAAAAAAATGGTCTCCCCCCCCCCCCAATAGGTGCTTTCCAACCTTGAGGGGAAATTGCCGACTTCCCCTTGTAGTCATATGGTAGAGTTGTACATAAACCCTTCTAGATGAACTTTCCCTGTGAGGTTCCTTAATGGGAATGCCGCAAAACCCCGTCCCTGTGTTGCACAATTCCCTGCTACTCACCTTTGTAGTCTAGAATTCCTGGAGGTAAAGTTAGACAATTTTCCCACAAGGGAATCATCCAAGAGCTCCTTGCGTGCATGCAGTAGAATATGGTAGTGTGCAGTTGATTCCTGAATTTGCACTAGTACACCGCTAGTGCAATGGAGCCAAGCAGTATAGCAGCAGCAGAAGCAGCAGCTCTTTCGTTTCTGCAGTACTATCCCAGCTGCATGCTTTAAAATATCTGCAGGATTCCTGAATTTGCACTAGTACACCGCTAGTGCAATGGAGCCAAGCAGTATAGCAGCAGCAGCAGCTCTTTCGTTTCTGCAGTACTATCCCAGCTGCATGCTTTCTAACTATCTGCAGGATTCCTGAATAAATGTACAGGTTGCTAAACTCCGACAGCAGCAGCGATGCAATTGCAACGAGTACTGCAGAATACAGCTAGTGCCGATCACCGTACTTGATTGTTTGCGGAACTTGAAGCTGGTCAGCAGCTTCTGCAGCCTCGATGCAGCTGCTGAAGGATATAACTTAGTTGCAGTCCGCGATCACGCACCTTCATAAAACTAGCTAGGTGGTTCTGCAATCGCAGGTGGATCGACAGCACAAGGATCATGGCAACAAATTCTTGCAGCTACTTGAACACAGCAGCAGCAGTACTTCCACTCTACAACTTCGCTCTAGTCCTATTTCTTCTGCTAGCGGGTCCCAATATCGGGTTCTGTCACGGACGCGAGTTGATCTCGAAACTGGATCATGATCAGCTGATTTCCGTCGAAAAGAACTTGTTGCCTGATCCTCCAGCTCCACAGGTGATCAGAACTGACGAAGAATCATCGCAGCTTGGACCAGCTGCTGCTTCAGCTTATCCGGCGAAGTACAGCCACATCCACAGGAAGTTGCGAGCTTCAACACCATTGTGCTCTGTGGCAGATCTGAGCATAACACAGGGACTAAGCGGCTACAGCAACGGCATCCCAGCATACACGGTACAGATTGTGAACTTGTGTCTGAACCCGAGATGTGAAGTGAGTAACATACATGTGGCATGCGAGGCGTTCTCGTCCGCCAGACCACTGGACGATCTGGTGTTCCAGCGACTCAGCTACAACGACTGCTCTGTTATGAATGGTGCCGCTCTGGCTGCTGGAGACAGCGTCGCTTTCGAGTACGCCAACTCTTCCGAGTACCCCATGCACATCATCTCTGCAGAAGTTGGTCCTTGCACACCTTAAAAGGTAGTGTTCCAGACAAGTTTATGCTCCAAACCTGATATCCTTTTTGGCTCCTTTGGTTATGATCTCTCTCTGGCGCCGTTTTTTGGGGCCTGAATTGACGGGGATCGCATCGCATCCCGGTTGTGTGGTGCGATCCAAGTCAATTTCTTGAGATCATGGTCATCACACCTCCCACTTGAATGGGATTTACTCCTAACTGAGCTGCCAGATTAATCTTCAACGTTATACCCCAATGTATTGCATACTATATTCACCTCTGCTGCAAGAAGTCGGACGTCCTTGCACATGTGTATCTTATTTATTCATCCTGATCCAGACCTGTTGCACTTTTTGGCTCCTTCGATTATGATCTCACGTCCTTTTTGGCTTCTTCAACTACTATGATCTGACGCCCTTTTTGGCTTCTTCGACTACTATGATCTGACGCCCTTTTTTCCTCTCCTTTAAATTGACTTTGATTGCACTCCCTTCTGCTGGGCAGCCAATTTCTTGAGGAGATCATATTATCATCATGTCGGCCTCCGAATTTCTTGAAGAATTAATGGCAAATTTACTCTTGAATACTCTTCAAGTCACTCTCTCTCAGGGCTAGCTAATGCTAATTCCGGAATTAATCTGGCATCTGCAATGATTAAATTAGAATGCAAAAAGGATAATTTATAAGCTCATGATGTGGTTGCAAGAATGAAATTCAGTTGCAGGCAGCCTGGTGTCAATCAAAACTCGACCTTCATTGTGTGCAGGAATATTATTCCACCTCTTATGAATGACTCCAGAATTCCACACATTGTCACTAGAACACATTGTACATATAAATTGTTGATAAATAGAAGACTTTTAAAGCAACTTTTCAAGTTAGCTACAGACTTTGCAGGTTACTAGCTAGGCTCCAGCTTGACCTGGTATTGAACAAATTGTGAATATATATTATCATCATATCAGATCATCATATACCAGGAGCTGCTAAATGTCAAGTATCTTTTACTTGTGATTTTTTTTTTTTTGGGGAGGATTTATTATTTTGTTGAAACAAAGTTTAGTGTGAGTAAGGTTTGAGTTATTTTTTGTTTTGGAAGAGGAGGGGGGGCTGTGTGTGTTTTCATTTTATCCCATGGAGTGACTTTGGAGCCTCATATACATGGGGAGTGAAGCTTGGAGTCTCTAGCAACATTTGTGTACCAAAGGACCTTGGCAACTTTGACACATCTATGTTGAACAATTAATTAATTTTAAAATTTTCATTTTGACAAATAAAATATTCTTGAATATTCGTTAATTTCCTTCACAATAAAAATAATTTATGAGAAAATCAAAATTTGAAAATTTCAACATTTCTGGAAATAAATAATTAGTGTCAAAGCTGCCAAGGTACTATGATATATGTTTTCACGACGTGTATGTGACTTCGATAGTGTTTGGCTATGATTTAATAGCACATTCAATAGCTTTCGTTTCTAGAAAGTTAAATATGTTTGTCCAGGAATTTGAATTTTTGTCTAGAACATTGAAATTTTAAAGAAAACTCCACAATAGGCAAGATCATGGTTACAGCAACTTGTTCAAGTCTATGTGAATTTTTCTAAGTATTTGATGTGGTATTCTTACAGCAATTACATATAAGCAGGGACTTAAAAGGGCGATTAAATTTTGCTTATATATACATCTTGAGCTGTACAATTTTTCTAGGCTGTGATGTTTTACTACTCAAAAATCTGGCCACTGGTCTTTTTTGTTGATTCTAACATGTTATGGGTTTTTAGTGACGGTGTTTCAAGGTTTTCATGATTTATTCACCAAAGTTTCTTCCTTCAGCTGGTGGGTTGTAACTTGTCATT
>Ga0116228_10006712_pt1 | contig 10278 bp, 7 predicted proteins | sample S1TSphfallax_2_FD_89694 | JGI IMG/M metagenome (GOLD analysis project Ga0116228, IMG submission 89694) | Host-associated microbial communities from peat moss isolated from Minnesota, USA - S1T2_Fc - Sphagnum fallax MG | ecosystem: Host-associated > Plants > Peat moss > Unclassified | place: USA... | reverse complement strand
GGCGGCACATAAATCACCGAGACGGTGGCCCCCGTTTGTTCCTTCGCCTCCTTGACGCCGCCGAAGATGGGAATCCCCTCGAAGCTCGTCCCCGCTTTGCTCGGATTCACGCCGGCGACGAAGCAGGCCTTCCCATTCGCATAGTCGCGGCATAGGCGCGTGTGAAAGGCGCCGGTTTTGCCGGTGATGCCCTGGGTCATGACCCGGGTGTTCCTGTCGATCAAGATGCTCATGCCATAGTCCTAGTGTGCGGCCACGGCAGCGACGATTTTTTGCGCAGCTTCCGCCATGTTGTCCGCGGCGATGATCGGCAGACCCGATTCCTTCAACATTTTCTTGCCGAGATCCTCGTTGGTGCCCTTCATGCGCACCACCAACGGCACGCCGAGCTTGACTTCCCTGGCAGCGGCGATCACGCCCTCGGCGATGGTGTCGCAACGCATGATGCCGCCGAAGATATTGACGAAGATGCCCTTCACCGCCGGGTTCTTCAGCATCAATTTGAACGCCTCGGTGACTTTCTGAGTGGTCGCACCACCGCCCACATCGAGAAAATTTGCCGGTTCCGCACCGAACAGCTTGATCGTGTCCATGGTCGCCATCGCAAGTCCCGCGCCATTCACCAGGCAGCCGATGTTGCCGTTCAATGAAATGTAGGACAGATCGAACTTGGAGGCCTCGATCTCGGCGGGATCCTCTTCATCGAGGTCGCGCAGCGCAACGATCTCCGGATGACGGAACAGCGCATTTGCATCGAAGTTGAGTTTGGCATCGAGAGCGAGCACGCGGCCGTCGCCCGTGAGAATCAAAGGATTGATTTCGGCCAGCGATGCATCGCATTCGACGAATGCCTGGTAGAGCCCGTGCATGAACTTGCGCGCTTCGGCGAGCGAGCCCGGCGGGACGCCGATCTTGGTCGCGACCTCATCGGCCTGGCTGTCCGTCAAGCCGGCCACCGGGTCGATGGCAACCTTGTGGATCCTTTCCGGCGTGTGGGCAGCGACTTCCTCGATCTCCATGCCCCCCTCGGAACTCGCCATGAGCGTCACCCGTTGGGTGCCGCGATCCACCACCATGCCGACGTACAGCTCCTTCTTGATGTCGGCGCCTTCCTCGACCAAGAGCCGCCTCACCAGCCGTCCCTCGGGGCCGGTCTGATGAGTCACGAGAGTCATTCCCAAGATCGCACTGGCATGCTGATGGACCTCATCCAGCGACTTGGCCACCTTGACGCCGCCCCCCTTGCCGCGGCCGCCGGCATGGATCTGAGCCTTGACCACCCACACCTTGCCGCCGAGGTCACGCGCCGCGGCATCGGCCTCGGCCACCGAAAAACACGCCTTGCCCCGTGGGGTGGCCACGCCATACTTGCGCAAGATCTCCTTGCCCTGATACTCATGCACATTCATACGAAGGGCCCTCGCGCGTGGAAAACCGTGATCATACCCTAGCCGCTGTTACGCAAGGCCGTCGCGATGGCATTGATCGAGAGTTGAATGCCCTCACGCACCCGCGGATCCGTCTCGCCGGCGCGATGGCGTTTCAGCAGCTCGACCTGCAGCAGGTTCAAGGGCTCGATGTACGGCAGACGCAGCCGGATCGAGGCATCGAGCACCGGGTGCCGCTCGAGCAGGCGTGTCTGCCCGGTCACGTTGAGCAGCCGCTCCTGAGTGATCGACCAGGTCGTGCGGATCCGGTTGAACACCGCCTCGGCGAGTTCGCGATCCGTCACCAGCGAGGCGTAGCGCGCGGCAATGTTCATGTCCGACTTCGACAGCACCATCTCGAGATTGTCGAGCGTGGCACGAAAGAAGGGCCACGCCTCGTGCATCTCGCGCAGCAGGCCGTCATCGCCGAAGGACTCGAGCGCCTGACCCACCCCATACCAGCCCGGCAGCATCACCCGCGCCTGCGCCCAGCTGAACACCCAGGGGATGGCGCGCAGATCCTCGATCCGATCGGACGCCGAGCGCGACGCGGGGCGTGAACCGATTTTCAGCTCCGCAATCTCCTTGAGCGGCGTCATCTGCCGGAAGAACTCGGTAAATCCGGGCGTCTCGTAGACCAAAGCCCGGTAGGCGCGGCAGGCCTCGTTCGACAGCGTGTCCATGACGGCGGCGAAACGCAGGCGATCCGCCTCGGACAGCGACGGCTTCTCCAACGACGCCAGCACCGTCGCCGCCGAAATGGATTCCAGGTTGGCGGCCGCACTTTCCCGGGTGCCGTACTTGGCGGCGATGATCTCGCCCTGTTCGGTGATGCGAATGCGGCCGCGTACCGTACCGCTCGGCTGCGCCCGGATCGCCGCGAACGACGAGCCGCCGCCGCGGCCCACCGCACCGCCACGACCATGGAATATTTGCATGGGCACCGCGGCCGCCTCGAACACCGCATCGAGCGAGCGGGTTGCCTGATGCAAGCTCCACACCGAGGTCAGATAGCCGCCGTCCTTGTTCGAATCCGAATAGCCGACCATCACTTCCTGAAAACCGTGGCTCTGCGTGATGAGCGACACTTCCGGCAGGGCCAGCCACTCGCCCATCACCCCCGACGCGCGTTGCAGATCGTCGATGGTCTCGAACAGCGGCACCGCCATGATGGCAGCGCCCTGCGGCCGGTACAGCCCGGCCTCTTTGAGCAACACGTACACCTCCAGCAAATCCGACACGGTCGCGCACTTGGAAACGATATAGGCGGTGATGCACCCCGGGCCGTAGCGTCGGTGCGCATCGGCCGCGGCACGCACGATGGCAAGTTCCGACAGCGTTTCGGGCGAATAGGCTGCAAACGGGCTCGCCAGCAGGCGCTCGCTGCCGAGCTCACGGCGCAGGAGCGCGACTCGCGCCGGCTCGTCGAGCGCCTGATACTGGGGTTCCACCGCCGCCACGCGCAGCAATTCGCCGACCACACGCTCGTGCACATCGGCGTTCTGGCGCAAATCCAAGGTGGCCAGGTGAAACCCGAAAGTCTCCACCGCGCGAATCAGCCGCGACAGGGCGCTGCCGCGCTGGGGCGAGCCGTTCTCGAATTTGGCTTCGGCGCGCAGCGACTCTTCGATGAGCCGCAAGTCGGCGCAGAACTCGTCGGGCACGGCGTAGGCCTCGGCACTGACCGACGCCGGCCGCGGCGGCGCTCGCCCGGCGATACGGCTGTAGTTGGTTGCGAGCCGTGCATACATGCCGGTGATGGCACGGCGGTAGGGCTCATCGGCGCGTCCGGGATTCAGGTCGCCGCTGCGCTCCGCAAGCCGGTTGACCGCCTCGGCGACCTGCGCCAGCTCGTTCGACACCGACAGCTCCGCACCGATGGCGTTGAGCTGATCGAGATAGTCGACCAGCAGCGCCTGCGCGGCCCGGCCGAGAGCCCAGTGCAGCGATTCGGCCGTGACGTGCGGATTGCCGTCACGGTCGCCGCCGATCCAGCTCCCGAGCCGTAAGAAGCTGGCGGGCCGGCAACCGAGCAGCCGCTCCCAGCGAGCATAGAGAATGGGGATGACCGGCAGAAAGACGTCCCTGAGATAGGTGAGCGCCGTATCGACCTCATCGGCCACGTACAGCCGTTCGCGCCGCAACGCACGGGTCTGCCACAGCAGCGCGATCTGCCCGCTGATGCTGTCGACGATGATCTCGCCCTCCGGTGTCTCGGTGGCACCGGCATCCCGCAGACGCAGCAGCGCCGCAATGCGATTGCGATGATCCAGCATGCTCTTGCGCATGACCTCGGTGGGATGCGCCGTGAGCACCGGCACCACCAAGGAGCGCGCCAGGAGCTCGGCCGCGCTCTTGGGCTCCACCCCCTGCTGCTGCAGGAAGGCGAGCGAGGCGGCGAGCGTCGCTTCTTGTTCATCGGCCGCAACCTGGCGGTCCTCGGCCAGATTGGCCAGCATCGAAAACAGCATGAAGCTGCGCGCGAAGGCAACGGTCTCGTCGAGCGACAGCGACTCCCATTCGGAGCCGAGACCGCGCGGCTTGATGCTGCCTCGATAGCGATCCACGGACGACGCCCGGATCGCCTCGATGCGTTGAAACAGCGCGTCGCCTCCGTAACGACGAATCACCTCGCCGAGCAGGCGTCCCAAGAATCGGACGTCCGCGTTTTGTGTAATAGCAGGCAGGTGGGAGGCCATGGAGTATAATATATCAGGTGAGAATGAACATAATATGAGCGGCGACACCCTCCATCTGGCGCAAATGGCCAACGACATCGGCAAGTTCTTTCACGCCCTCCCCAGCCGCGAGGACGCGGTCGCCGGCATTGCCCAGCACATGCAGAGCTACTGGACCCGCCGCATGCTCGACAAGCTGATTGCCGAGATGGTGCACGGTGACGCCGGGCTCGATGAGCTGCCGCTGGAAGCGGTGCGGCGCATCGCCGGGCAGCAATGATGGCCGCACACCCGACCACCGCCTACATCACGCATGCCGATTGCCTGCGGCACGACATGGGGGCCGGCCACCCCGAATGCCCCGATCGGCTGGCGACCGTGAACGAGGCCATGCGCGCCGCCGGACTCTTGAGTGCATTGCGCTGTTTGGAAGCGCCGCTCGCGGCGAGCGTCGACCTGACACGGGTGCACGAAGCGCGCTACGTTCAGTCGATTTTCCAAAACGCCCCCACCGAAGGGCGGCTGCAACTGGATCCGGATACGGCGATGAACCCGCACAGCCTGGATGCTGCCCGGCGCGCGGCCGGAGCCGGCATCCTGGCGGTGGATGAGGTCATGGGCGGCACGTGCGCGAACGCCTTTTGCGCCGTGCGGCCGTGCGGCCACCATGCCACTCGGCAGCGTTCCATGGGCTTCTGCATTTTCAACAATATTGCCGTTGCTGCGGCCTATGCCCTCGCCGCCAAGGGCCTGGATCGCGTGGCCGTCATCGATTTCGACGTGCATCATGGCAACGGCACCGAGGACATGTTCGGCGAACCCGCTTGGGCTTCGCGGGTGCTCATGGCGAGCTTTTTTCAACATCCCTTCTACCCGTACAGCGGTGCCGGGCGGGCCGCCCCCAACATGGTCAATGTGCCATTGGCCGAGGGCAGCGGCGGTGATGCCGTGAAGGCGGCCGTCGAAGAAGAATGGCTCCCCGCACTCGATGAGTTCCGGCCGCAGATGATTTTCATTTCGGCCGGTTTCGATGCCCACCGCGAGGATCTGTTGGGCGGCATGTCGCTGGTCGAGGACGATTATGTCTGGCTGACGAGCCAACTGATGGCTGTCGCCGACCGTCACTCGAACGGACGTATCGTCTCCATGCTGGAAGGCGGCTATAAACTATCCGCACTCGGCCGCAGCGCTGTCGCTCACGTGCAGACATTGACCGGCCAATGAGGATCTGATGTCGATTCCCAGTGACATGAATGTGGTCGAGATTGCCGCGCCCGGCGGACCCGAACAGCTCCGCGTGGCGCGGCGGCCGGTGCCGCAACCGGGTCCGGGCGAGGTCCTCGTGCGAGTGGCCGGCGCGGGGGTGAATCGGCCTGACATCATGCAGCGGCAAGGCCGCTATCCGCCGCCGCCGGGGGCGCCCGATTATCCGGGACTCGAGATCGCCGGCACGATCGTCGCCTTGGGCGAAGGCGTCGCGGCGATGGCGGCCGGCGATGAGGTCACGGCGCTCTTGGGCGGCGGCGGCTATGCCGAATACGCGCTCGCCGCCGCTTCGCTCTGCCTGCCGATTCCTCGGGGCCTCACGCTGATCGAGGCCGCCGCCCTGCCGGAAACCTGCTTCACCGTCTGGACCAATGTGTTCGACCGCGGCCGTTTGCAGGCTGCGGAGGCCGTGCTGATTCATGGCGGTACCAGCGGCATCGGCACCACCGCGATCCAACTCGCGAGCGCTTGGGGGGCGCGCGTCTTCGCCACGGCCGGCTCGGAGGACAAGGCCCGCTTCTGTGAGCGCTTGGGAGCCGTGCGCGGCATCAATTATCGCAGCGAGGATTTTGTCGCAGTCGTCCGCGAACAAACGGGCGGCAGGGGCGTCGATGTCATCCTCGACATGGTGGGTGGCGATTATCTGGACCGGAACCTGCAAGCCGCCGCGGTCGAGGGGCGCTTGGTCATCATCGCCATGCAGGGCGGCGCCCGCGCGGAACTCAAGCTCAACACCATTCTGATGAAGCGATTGACGGTGACCGGGTCGACGCTGCGCTCACGCAGCCTTGCCGAAAAGACCGAGGTCGCCGAGGCCGTGTACCGGAACGTCTGGCCGCTGATCGCGGCGGGCCGCGTCAAGCCCGTCATCCATGGCACGTTCCCGTTCGCCGAAGCCGCCGCGGCCCATGCACTGATGGAGTCGTCGACTCACATCGGCAAGATCGTTTTGACCTTCTAGATTCACGAGGCGCCGCCGTGGCCACCGGCCGCCCGGGGTGACCTGCGTCACACTCCCAATGAATTAGGGTGAGTGGCTCAAGCCGCCGCCGCCCGTGCCGCTACACTCAAGGCATTGGATGCTATGGTTTGGGGACTTCAGGGCATGCTCGACAATCTGCATAAACGACTCAAACTCGCATCGAGCTTCCCCAGTCCGCCTGCCATCGCCGGACAAATCATCGAACTCGCCGGCGATCCGGAAGTCGATGTGGTGCAGGTCGCGACGGTGATCGCCAGGGATCCCGCCTTGACCGCGAAGATCCTGCGTATCGCCAACTCACCGCTCTATGCGAAGCAGCGCAAGAGCCAGAATCTGCGGCAGGCGCTGGTCGTTCTCGGTCTCACCGCCGCCACCACCCTCGCCCTGAGTTTCAGCCTGCTCGGCACCTACAAGACCACGAAAGCGACCCGTCTCGACTATAACCGCTTTTGGCGCCGCGCCATCTTGGGCGCCACGGCAGCCCGGGCGTTCGCGGAATTGAGAAAGCTCGAGTCGGTCGAGGAGATTTTCTTGGGCGCGCTGCTGCAGGATATCGCGGTGCTGGCGATCGACCGGGCCCAGCCAAACTTCTACGAGGATCTGGCCGCGCATGCCAACCACGCCCAGCTCATCGCCCACGAGACCGGACACCTGGGAGAGGATCACGCCTCCATGGGCGCCTGGTTGCTCAGGTCGTGGAACCTGCCCGATTCGCTCTGCGAAATGGTCGAGTGGAGTCACTCGCCCGCCGCCACCGACCCGGACACCCGCTTTGGGCTGGCGGCGCGCTGCCTCGCGCTCGGCAGTGACAGTGCGGAAATGCTTCTGGGCGACCGAACCTCGCTGAAACTCACCGAACTGTCGGCCAACGCCAACGCCTGGTTGGGCGTCACGACCGAGTCCGTGGGGGTCGCCATGGAACACATCGTCGCGCAACTGCCGGAGATCGAACGCCTGTACGACGCGTCGCTGACGGATCCGGAGGCCTGTGCCGCCATCCTCGAACAGGCGCGAGAAATGCTGCTGATGCGGAATCTACACACCGTGCAACAGCTCAACACGCTGCAGCGCGTGACCGCCGACTTCGCCGCACGCACTGTGGAACTCGAGGAACAACATCGGCGCGATCCGCTCACCGGCGTCTTCAATCGGACGCATCTCGACCGGGTCCTGGAAGCCGAGTTCGTCGGTGCGGCGAAGGGCAGTTGGCCCCTGAGCATCATCTTCGCCGCGCTCGGCAGCTTCAGGGAGATCAACGACACCTATGGTGCGACCACCGCGCAGCAGGTGTTGACCGCCACGGCCAACTTGATTCTCGCCGTCGTGCGCGACACCGACTGCGTTGCGCGCTACAGCGGCGAGGACTTCATCATCATTCTTCCCGGACTCGACACCGCCGGCGCCACCCGCCTGGCGGAAGCGGTGCTCGATCGCCTGCGCTCATCGAATCACGAAGTCGCCGGCGGTTCCGTGACGGCGACGGCATCGCTCGGCATCGCGAGTTGCCGTCCCGGGGCGTGGTTCCCGACCGCCGCGAGCTTGATCGCAGCGGCCAACAAAGCCGCACACGCAGCCCGTCGGCTCGGCGACAATCGGCTGATGGTCCACGAGGGCAGCGGCGCGACCTCAACCGTGCGCGTCGCGCTCCCGGCCCCCTAGAGCCGCCGCCACGCTCGCGATGAACGCGCCCATCAGCAGCGACAGGGCGAGATACAACGACGCCTCCGCCGCCCCCTTGCGCGCCGCATCGGCCGCTGACTTGGCCTGCGCTTCGTCCGCATTGAAGGCAGTAATGAAATCATCGACCCGCCGCTGTGCTTCGGCCGGTGGAACGCCCGCCTCTTCGGCCACGAGAAAGGCGAGGTAGGAGCGATCCACGTCGGGCACGGCGCCCTGCATCACCGCGTTGGCGACGATGCGCACCGCTTCATCGTGAACGCCGGCCGAAGGGTTGGCGCCGGCAGCTGCGCCGGTCGCCACCGCGTCCGCCGACGGACGCAATAGCCGATCGACGGTGTAGTCGGCATTGAAGCGGCTCTTCACCGCGGGTGCCGCTTCTCCCGCCAGAGCGGACAGGGAGGAGGCCAACAACGCGACCGTCAACACGCTGCCCACCGCCCACGTCACCAAGCCATGGGCCGTATCGCGGAAGAAAACCTCATGGACGTGAGTGCCGAGCCAGCGGCTGCGCAACCGGCCGGCCACGTACCCCCCCATGCCGGCCGATACCCATTGAATAATGAGGAGCCAGATGGCGGTCATGACCGTGAAAGTACCCGCCGAAACGCCATGGCCACGCCAGGGCGACACCGAGGCAAAGCCGAGACCGGAACCCAACGCCAGCAGGATCAGCGACACACCGGCCGCGACGAATGCCCCCGCGATCACGGCAGGCCAGGAGATCGCCGAGGTACCCGCGACCATCGGCGCGCCCGCACCGCCCTTGTCAAACGAGGGAGCCAGACTACTCATGGCCTCGAGGCTCAGTGATGCGAACACATGGCCAACAACAAGATGACCGGCAGAGGCACCCCGAGCATCCACAGGAGAATTCCGCGACCCATCATGGGCTCCTTCGTTGATGATGTGTTTTTCAGTCTGCGGAGCCCAAGATGATTTTTCCATGCCTGCTTGCACGCAGTGTCTGTAAGGCCCGTCTGACGCCGCGCCGCCCGTGGGCTCGAGCGCCGATGCGATTTTTCAGTCCGGCGCGATCGTCGATCCCACCTCGAACAGCCGATAACTGTTTCGCCCATCGTATTTCGCCCGATACATGGCAACGTCGGCGCAGCGAAGCAACGCTTCGCCCTCCTCGGCATCGTTCGGAAACACGGCAATGCCGATGCTGGCCGTGAGATTCAATTCATGTTCGCCGATGCGATAAGGCGACTGCAGCGAGCGTAAGATGTTCTCGGCGCACGCAGCGGCATCGGCGACGTGCGCAATCGCCGCGAGCAGGACCACGAATTCGTCGCCGCCCTGCCGGCTGACCGTGTCGCTGCTGCGTACGCAGCCCAGCAAGCGGCGCGCCGCCGCCTGCAACAGCTGGTCGCCAATGGCATGACCCAACGAGTCGTTGATGCGCTTGAACCGGTCGAGATCCACGTACAACAGCGCCGCATGGCAGCCGTTGGCTCGCGCGGCCGCGATCGCCGCGCGCAGGCGGTCGCTGAACAAGGCTCGATTGGGCAGATCGGTGAGACTGTCGTGCAGGGCGAGCCGTGCCAATTTTTGCGACAGCTCGCGCGCCGAGGTCACGTCCTGTGCCACCATCACCGCGCCGATCACTCCGCCGATCCGATCGTGAATGGGAGCCGCCGAGACCTCCACCGCCACCTCGACTTGATCGCGCCGGCTGAGCAGGCACCCCGCCGTGATCGAGACCCGCCGGTCTTCGATGATGGCGCGCGCGGTGGGACAGGGAATCGGCTCGCGCGTTTCGAAATCGACGATCCGAAAAATCTCATCGACCGCCTTGCCCGACGCCTCGCTCTGGGTCCAACCCGTGAGCTTCTCGGCGACGCTGTTGAGATAATTCACCCGGCCGCTGAAATTGGCGCTGACCACCGCGTCGCCGATCGAGTTCAACGTGACCTGCGCACGCTCCTTCTCCTCGAACAGGGCATCGGCATTTGCAAGCAGCGAAGCGTTGCTCGTTTGCAGCGCGATTTCGACGTCCTGACGCTGCGGCCGGCACACGAGTACGCCGCCATGGAAACCGCCTTGCGCGTCGCGTATCGGCGTCGCGTGATATTCGATTTGATGGGTGATCCCGCTGCGGTTGACGAGAGCCGCATGGCTTTTGACGACCGCCGCGCTTGCGGGCACAAGCAGAATGCCATGCGCTTCGAGCGTGGCGGTGAATTTGGCGATCCTCTCGATACTGAGCGGAAGCGCGTTCGCCATGCCGATGGCAACGCCCTTG
>Ga0116228_10006710_pt1 | contig 10280 bp, 3 predicted proteins | sample S1TSphfallax_2_FD_89694 | JGI IMG/M metagenome (GOLD analysis project Ga0116228, IMG submission 89694) | Host-associated microbial communities from peat moss isolated from Minnesota, USA - S1T2_Fc - Sphagnum fallax MG | ecosystem: Host-associated > Plants > Peat moss > Unclassified | place: USA... | reverse complement strand
ATGGGAAATTTTGTTGATGACTTGTTTGACACATTGTTTCTTCTTTGTCCAACTTCTTCAATTATTGTGTGTGAGGTTATCTTTCATCTTACCTATGTGGGAGCAAATGTCACGTGAATTGGGAATTTTAGGTTGTGTGGGGTATTAACATGTGTTGAACTACACATTGTGTCCAAGTTTTTAAGTTATTGTGTATGGGGATGTGTTCCATTTTGCCTCTATGGAAAATAATTTCATATGAGTTGGGGATGAGTTTTGTAACTACTAAAATTGTCACAAAGATGAGTAATGGGCTCAATGAGAATGAAATTCAAGAGTGTTGATCCTTGATGACCTATAGCTTAGATTTTTTTGGTAGGCAACAAGTATCTAGACACTATAGGATTGACATTGTCATGATATTACTTGTTCCTTGTTTATGCAATTCTAGAAATTCGGATTATGACAATTAGGCTTTGCATTTGGAGCCATTTGTTTTCCATTCTTTTTAGTGACAATGGTCCACCACATCTCCCTTCTGTTCCAATCTAATAAGGATGAAGCTTGAAAAAACTTGATTTTTTTTATTAAGAACTTCCATGTACTATTAAAATTTGAATCCATGTATTAAAACCCGTGATAGGAGAATGTTTGGGTAACATAACCTAGTTGATTCAAGCTTTGCAATGGCTTGGCAAAATTGAATTTTTGGTAGCGTGTTATTGTGTTATATATATAAGTTTAAAGACCAACCTTCTAAAGGCCCCATTAATGGTCTAAACTGGAGGTGTTTGTGTATTGCTTTTGCAATAAACTACACTTCTTCCCAAAGGGAATCAAATGAAAAGAAATATGACACTGAAAAATTAAAGTAGATGTGAGCATTCTTGTGTTGTTCCTCTTTTCATTGCTTTCTTCTTAAAATACATGTACATGGTTGATTGAAATCTTGATTTATATCAAATAAATTCAAAGGAGTTGAAGACTGATTTTTGTGTTGTAAATTAGAAGAGAAAAAAAATCAATTGACAATCACAACAATTCCTTCTTGCAAGAATGATTTTTACAAACACAAATTAGAATCACTCCAAAAAGAATGAGCAAGATTTTTCTACAATTTAGTTTGCTTGGTGGAATTTCATCTTTCTTGGACAAAGAATAAGAACAATAACAAAACCCAACCCATAAAACTCACAAACAATGTGGAAAGCTTCGAAAAGTGTTGGAAAGGTGCGAGTCACATAATCACCACAACAAAATAACGACCCACAAAACAAACATTCCAAACTTTGAAGTGCTTGGAGAAGTGCTACTACCACTTGATAGAAGCTCATTGTTGCTTGCAATGGGCCGATAAAGAAACACAAAACAAATCACCACAACACCATGACCACCACAACCACCACCGCTTGGTGAAAAGCTTGTATGGAATTTAATGAGCCTTAATATCTTGTGATTGCAATTGGTCACAATGGCCCTACCTACAATGGGTGAAGGCCAACTATGACCTACAAACTCATCAAAACTGGTTTTGTGATGGAATGCTCACTTCAGATGAGATGGGGGTTCGGGGAAATTTGGAGCAAATTGAATCCTTGAGTTGGACCAAGCCTTGGACCAGGCTAGCTTGCATCTTGGTTCTCCAACTCATGAGCTTTCCTTTATGCTCTTTTGTTTTTGTTGGTCTGAACCAATTGATTTTCCCTCCCAAAAGGTGCCATGTAGCTTTTGCCTAGATTTGCCACTTTTTGGTCTTGGCCCCTCCTCTAAAGGCCGTGGGGTCCAATCTAGGATTCTTAGCCAGTAGGATTGCTCTATTTCATTGGACCCTGGACCTTGGACTCTCATCTAAAGTGACCATTAATCTTATTTTAGGTTGCAACATTTTTAGCATACTTGAGTCAAAAATTAGTTCTGGTTTCTGGCTACTACTGGCTATGGGGGGGGGTGCAGATTTTTATTTTATTTTTCCTAAAAAATATGGCAAGTTTTTTTGAAATTTTTCAAAACAAATCCTTTGTAGAGGTGACACTGGGTTTTTTTTTTTGGGGTCGCTAGTTGATGAAATTTTACCCTAAAATTTATTTATTTTTTTAAAAAAACACTAAGCCTATCTGAGCCTATCTTCATCCGTTATTACAATGCCCAAATCTTCCTTGGGAAGTGAAGAAATCACAAAAGGAAGGAAGAAGAAACCAAGAAATCGTCAAATAACCAAAGAAGATTGTCACCTTAACAATTGTCTCTGGGTGGCCGAGATATGCCATTGTGCCAGATTCTTCTTTTGTGAAGTGAAGAATCACAAAAGGAAGAAGAAACCAAGAAATTATCAAATAACCAAAGATGGGTCGTTACCCTAACAAACAATTGTTTTTGGGGTGGACGGGGGAATACGTTATTGGGCTGGATTCTTCTTCTTCGTGTGGGAAGTCACAAAAGGAAGAAGAAACCAAGAAATTGTCAAATAACCAAAGAAGGTCGTCAAACCTAAACAATTGTTTTAGGGTAGATGCGTGGCTCTAGAGAAACCTCAAGCACCCGATAATGGACCCCACTTTAAAGTGAAAATGGTACCACCAAATATCACGTGCTTTGATTTTCCAATACAACCAACCAACCAACCAAAGAGCATCAAACTTGACCAATTTTCAACTTTTTGAACTCTCCTCTCAAATTGTTGGTTCATTCTCTTTTGCTTTAAATTTTTTCTTTTTTGGTAATTTTATAAACTTTGATAAGCACACAAGATGGTCTACAACATCTACAAACATCTCTTAGTATTTTCCTCCCCAAAAGCATCAAGATATTGAGTTGGTTTTGTTGTTGTTGTGTCAAATTGTTTTATAAAAAAAACATCATTGATTTAAATTGGGAAATCATTTTTGTGAAGTTTATGTAGCTTTTGGTTAATGAAAAGCACTTTGAGAAATTTCCTTATATATATATATATATATCTATGTATGTATGTATGTATGTATCCATGAAAGTTCAATGCTATGAAAGAGGATGCATTTTCGGACATAGTTTGGGTTCGGGTGAAATAAAACTCTTCACATGATGCACCTCACACGTTTCTTCCTCGTACAAATATTTTGACCATATTTGAGAGGTTCGTGCATGTCTCATAATAACACGAGCTTTTGAAACATGCCCTACCTAGGGATGAACATGTGGGCTAAAATTTTGACAATTGTGTTGGGGGGAGGGGGGATGACACATGCTTATTACAACACGAGCTTTTGAATTGTTCCTACCTTGGGGCAGACATGTGGGTTAAAATTTTTGCCCTTGGGGGGGGCTGGGGCATGGCTACAATTTTCGTTGCTTGGGGTGCATTTTTTTATCGTACCTACTTAGTTATCTACCCACTCACTTGTTATAATTTTGTTTGGTTTTGCATTTAGAAATGTTTGTATAGTTGTTAAGGTTTATGACATGTATTATTAGGATCATTTAAGATTTTATTTTATTTTATTTTATTTTATTTTGAGTTAATCAACTTTTAATTTTAGGGCTATTTTTTCATTCATTAATTTTTTCCATTTGAATAACTTTAGAATTTGAAGCATAAGCATAAGTAGATTTTATAAAACTTTTTTGTTTTTCAATTTTGTATGGTCAACCTTAGGATGTGAGTATTACATTTTTAGAATGACCTTGTATGATGTAATAGCTTCACATGAGGAGCTATGAAAACCACCCAATCTTGATTCAAAATAATTGAGTGATGACCTAATTTGAGAATGCAATACCCATATCGACGTTAAATCACAATGCTTAGAATTTTTGTGACCCACATGTAGGTATTGTGTTGAAGTTGTGACTTTGTGTTTTGCAATGCTTGCACATGGGTTCCAATGAAAATGATCCAATTTTAGTTCACAATTGTTAATTGATTATACAATCCCAAGTGCAATATTTGCATTTTTTCAAATTGGGTTTTGAAAGGATGATAAGATTCCAATAAACTAGCACTTATTTTGTGACTTGTACACAAGTATTGAAAAGCTTTTTTAAAATGTTAATACATCTTTCATAATCCATATGTAGGTATTGCACACAATTCCAAGAGCCTAATGTGTATTGAGTGATCATATCCTAGTATTGCATATTTTCCCTTACACCTTGGGGATTTTACAAAACATTATGTAAGTATTAGTTAAGAACATTAAACTTTCACAATGTAAATATGAAATTATAATGTACCAATGAAGATGGTTTTGAGCCCAAAACAAAAAGGTTTAACAAAAATCAAAATTATTTTACTATAGTTGGATGTTATAGGGGATTATGTTTTCAAATGCAAATCCTAGCTTCTATACAAATGATAGGTGAATGGAAATTGTCAAATTTATAAAATTGTGTCAAAATTGTTCATTACATAGTCTCTTATTCACACTCTAATCCCTATCTAGGGGAAAACCCTTTCTACAATTATAGTCCATATTACCCATCCCATGCACTTGGCAATAGGTTTGATTTCACTTTTGTTACATTTTTGGCATGTTGGTGGGTATAAATAATAAATATGATGACATTCTAGCTAGAGATAGATGATGGTTGTCATGCACTTGTCCTTATTGGTCCCTTGAATTTACATTAAAGTAACAACTCATATTTAAGATGGGCACTCCAAAAAACCCTAAAGCCAAACAAGCAAAAAGAAAAACAAGTGGGTATGAAAGCATATTGTCCATGAATCATTCAAATTCATGGAAATCAATGACCATGTTAATTTTACATATTTGGGTTCTTTTGTTGAACTTTCATTCCCAATACATGCCATCGCACACAATTTCTAGGCTTTTCACATATTTGCATTAGGTGGTGAAAATGAAGGTTTGTAGGTCCTCATCATTTTCAATGTGTGTGTGAACATTGCATGGGATGCTTTCAATGCCGTAAAATTTGCAAAAGTTAATTAGAAGCTAATAACCCCAAAAGGGGTTTTTGCATTTCAAATTTCCTTCTACAAGAACTTAAAGTGATCCCATTCTGCATGGGTTTTTGCATGAGTTCAAGCAACCACCTTTTGGTCATTCCATTGTTAGATCACATACACATCATTTAAAATGCATGCATTGATCCAAGTGTGGTTGTTGTGAGAAGGGCCCCATTTCACAAAAGGATGATTAGATTTGGCTTTCTTTGCCATGAGGTCATGCACCTGCTTTAGGTGTTGAGTGTACAACTATTTCGTAGCATATGCAATGGAACATGTGCTAACTTTGCACACCCATTTTGACCCCACCTTAACCCAATTTAAATCCTCTTGGACTATTTTGGGTGTTTTAAGGGGTTTTATGCATTCCTTTGATTTGCCCCTAGCTTGAACCAACTATTGAAATTAAAATGAAGAACGATTAGTTTACACTTGATGTTACTATCAATGTGGGTATTGCATAAACCTTATACCCTAAACTCTATTTGCCTCATCATTTTCAAGTATTGCACAAAAAATAACCCAAAAACCCCAACCTCCATTTCATTGTGAAATGAAATAAAGATTGAAGTTTTTCTCTTATAAATTTGATCATAACTTACAAGAGGAAACGTCACAAGTACGAGGTTAAAAAATTGAACCCAAATGCTCACATTATGTTTTAATTTTTTTTCATAAAGGTGAGAAAAAATCCTACGACAAATGATGCCTCATAGATAAGTCTATTAAATGTATTTAAAACTAAAATAAAAACTAATATCATTATTTCTTTTTTGTACACCAGGCTAATCATCAGTTGAAAAATTGCTTTGGATTCATTGATTTGATGGGAATGCACATTCAAATTCACAACAAAAGTAAATAATGTTACTTGAATTACATCATTGGAGTTAGGATATTCAACTCTTTGGGACTAATAATCCTCTTCAACATGCATTTACATGTCAACTTAAGTTGCATATGATGAAACATGTTATTGAATGACAACAACAACTCTTTTTGAATTTCCTTCCCCAACTTGGTGTAGATAGTATTTTTTCCCACCAACCATGGGGTCACAAATCCTACACACCCAAATCAAAAAGAGATAAAAAAAAGAAAAAGTAGGAACAAAAATAAAAAACAAAAAATGAAAAATATATATTTTTTAAATGAGTTTTTTTTTGTTTTTTTTCATTACCCAATTAAGTTTTCCGTCCAAACCATTTTTATAATTTAAATGAATTTCCAATGACAAGAACTATTCAAAATTCAATATTTCTCACACCTTAAGTCTAAAAATTCAAGAAACTTTAGTTAAAGTTAATTTTTTTTCAAACATGGGTGGTTCTCAAAGTAGTAGGGTTTTAATTTTTTTCACAAGGGGTTGGTTCGGGTAGTGATTATGGTTTAGGGATAAATTGTAAAAAAAAAAAAATGCACTTGCAAAAAATTACATATATATTTATTTGAAAACAATGAAACTACATTTAACTTGCAACAATTATGTGTTTAATGCATGCCTACTTAATACTCACATATACAACAATGTGTTTTTTCATAATTGAACTTTTGCACATTTGATATTAGACAAACCATCAAATAAACCATTGGTTTGGTTGAACAAACATATGATTTCAACATTATAGATCACAAATGATAAAAAATGAACTTGATAGACCTTTAAAGTTACAATTCCAATATAGTTAGATTGATGCACAAAAAGACATAAACAACTAACACATAAATTTAACCTTTGTTGCAATTTACAACATATGATTCCAATAACATATGACCTTTAAAACAAAACAACATTAATCTCCTAAAGCCCTACACTTGACAAAAGAATTATGAAGGACAACAACTATAACATTTGAATGATCAATTTTATAAAAGATTTTAACTAGACACGTATGATTTCAAAAGAAAATTAATAGAATTTTAAAAAATCCTATAACTTCTAGCCTTAATTGAACCCGCATTGAGGACCATAGGCCATTCATTGGTTCGACCTATTTCATCATATAAATTACAACAAATGCGAGGTAAAGAAATATTTTACACTACAACACAAAATGGGTTTTCAATCTTCAATTCCAACGTTGCCAATGTGCACAAATAATAAAACATAATTATAATTCTTGCACAAAAAAATTGCTTTAAAAAACACACATTGAGGATGAAAGAAAAAACTTGAACATAAAATCAAATCAAATTAGAGCTTGAATTTTCTTTAAACAAATCTTGTTTTTCAATTCATTTGTTGTGCTTTTTAATCATGTAATAAAATCCATTTGTAAAAATTTAGCCATGGCTTTAGGCTTCAATACCCAACACAAGCATCATTGGGCGATTTTTTGATGATGAGGATAAGTTAATATAGATTCTCAATCCCAGGCTAAATTGTTTTAGGTTAATGATTGAAAATTCACTCTATTTTGATATGTGATCCCATAATGTCAAAGACTTGAAGAATAATGAAAGAAACATGAAGAAATTGCACAACATGTTTTGCCTATCAAACTAAAGGTTTCCAATATTTATGGTCCCAATGATAGTCGTCAAAATATTTGCAACTCATTTTTCAAGGTGGACATAATTGCATCATCACTTGATATAGTTTGCCCAAAAAATAGGTCATTGTTTTCAACTACCACTAGGTGATTTATTGCTACATTAATAGGGTTCACATGAAGAAACACGTGTAAAAAAAAAGGACACACAATATTAATGTCATAATCTATCACAATTTAATTTGAATGACATGTGCATTGCCCATGAAATTTCCTATGACCTTCATGTTTTTGAAACAAGGGTCAAACATGATAACCAACATGCTTGATTGTAAATTGAACAAACACCAAGAATAGTTAGACTTTTGATGATTTATGTCAATATTTTCAATTAAATTCTTGTAATTTGAGTCAAAGTCCGCACAAATCAATGATTAATTTAAAGCTTGAACCTTGCCACATCAAGTTCAAGCTCTCTTGGCAATGCATAGGGTGAAGGAAAAATAAAATTCATTTGACAACAACCAATAGTTTGCATTTTGGTTTAAAACACAAAGTTTCACAACAAAGAATAGTTCATGATGGTTTGAGCAATAGTCCAAGTCTAAAATATTAACATTTTAAAGGATAAATGAACAATTTCTTGTTCTCCATAGCAAATCGAAATAACATTTCAATATTCCAATGTTTATTGGAATAGGATGATTTGAGAAGAAAATTGTGTTTTCACTGGAATTCTCAACATCTTGATAGGTAGCCCTGTAATAATACAAGATTTTTTTACTATTGCTTCCCCTTTCAAAATGATTTTGTTTAGATAATGGTCTTTTGCAACAATGATTGAATTTCTTTGAACCTAACTTTTGAAAAATCCAACAATTTTTTTAATATTGTCATTAGCATATTGGGTTACCTTTGACATGGCATGCCCAAAATGTAATTGTACAGATGGGCATGCTAGTTGAAGGGCATAACAAGAAATCACCAAAGTCAATGTAAAAATCAAAGTGATTAAATTAGACCTTTCATTTTTATGTATGCAATTACTTTGTTAAATAAAACCAAAAGAATCTAATAAAACTTTTATTTTGTTTGTTATGGTTGCACTTGCAATGTTATGTATTTCAAAAATCCTAATTGCAACATGGGTGGGTTCCCATGAGGTGTTGATGAAGCTCACCACCATAGTGAAGGCATCAAAACTCGCACAACACATCCAAATGTCAAATGAACACGTATAATTAATATAAGATGCAAGGGTTGGGATGACAAAATTTTCTTTAGTTTTTTCAACCATATTCGGGAGCATTTCAATCACCATTTGGAAACAAGATGGAAACTATACATGCCCACATTGTTGCAAACCTAAATGCCATAGCTATGAATTTTCAACACAAGATAAAGGCCAATAAACTTTTGTAACATATAGAACCAAGTCTTGCAAAAATGCATGTTCTAAAGGTTTGATTTATTGTAAGGCTATTGGTTGCCAAAGAAGTCTATCATTTCAAAAGGGAGGACAATTTTCCTTTTTTTGTAACTTGTTTTTTCACTTTGGATTTCTATAACCTTTTGCAACCAAAAAATCCCCATTTCTCATACATATTTGAATGTTCATGACAATCATGTTTTTACAAAAACTTGTGCCATGGTTCATGTTGTAGTTCATAAGCCCTTTGTGTTTTCCCTTTGCATCAATTGTTCCAATTGAATATGGTTGACAAACTAAACATTGCATCATCTATGGGTTGCAAATGTTCACTGCTACACCACTATTCATCACAAAAAAACACAATAGGTTGATGATTGATGATTAGGAGATCATACATTTTAGTTGGCCAATAGTTTTAGAATCAAAATCTCCTAAGCTATGTCTAGGTCAACATTTGATACCTCTTGTGATCCAAACTCAAATTCAAATTGATACATAAAATAAATGTCATCTTCTTCATCACATGAAAATATTGTTCTAGGTCGTGTGTGACATTCAAGAATGTTGGGCCATTGTAAACATTTTTATACGGGTTTTGTTTTATCAATTATTGCTTGCAAAATAGAGAAGGTTGTGTGTGACATTCAAGAATGTCGGGCCATTGTAAACATCTTTATATGGGCTTTGATTTAATCAATTATTGCTTGTAAAATAGAGAAGGTTGTGTGTGACATTCAAGAATGTTGGGCCATTGTAAACATCTTTATATGGGCTTTGTTTTTATCAATTATTGCTTGCAAAATAGAGAAACAAAGAGCTACATTTATGAGAATTCAAAGGCATCCTGTTCATCACAAAGTGTTATTAGAAGTTGTTGCATGGCACAAACCTTGTTGATGCAAAAAACTAGTGAAAGAAAAAGTGGATGGAAAGAGAAAAACTTACCTCCAATAAACAACGACCATTGCAATGACTACCAAGATGATGACCACAACAATTATGATGCTTTGTAACAAAAGATTTTAATATATGATCACCGTGATGATTATGATGCTATGTAATAAAAGCTTGTAGCAAAAACTTCAATATTGTAACTTAAACCTTAAACTTCAATGAGGAAACAAAAAGGAGAAAAATACAAAACACTTATGAGATAGAAAAACTCACCTGTGTTGGTTAACAACCATTGTGATGACCACCACAAAGAACTCAAGATGTTCTATTGCAAAAAACTTGGTGTTAGAATTTGAAAATTGTTGAAAAACAAGAAGAAAAAAGGTAATGGAAAAAAAAAAAAAAAAAAAACATATTAAAAAAAAAAAAAAAAAAAAAAAAACAAAAAAAAAAAAAAAAAATAAAAAATTTTCCTTTACCCCTAATGAGTTCTTTTTTGTTTGTGCCAATTTTCATATCCATTTCTGTACCAGTTAAAGGT
>Ga0116228_10006709_pt1 | contig 10281 bp, 7 predicted proteins | sample S1TSphfallax_2_FD_89694 | JGI IMG/M metagenome (GOLD analysis project Ga0116228, IMG submission 89694) | Host-associated microbial communities from peat moss isolated from Minnesota, USA - S1T2_Fc - Sphagnum fallax MG | ecosystem: Host-associated > Plants > Peat moss > Unclassified | place: USA... | reverse complement strand
TATTTTATATATTATATATTTATAATAGTTAGAATTTATGTATGTGGTGTTGTGGTTGGGGGGTGGGGGGTGGGGGGGGGGGGGGGGGGGGGGGGGGGGGGGGGGCTTGTTATGAAAGTAGAAAATGCCACTAGGAGGTGGATTTGGAAAACATTAATGAGAATTTGCCAACAAGTACTCTACACCACAAGTGAATCCTCTTATCATGGGTGATGATTTTAACTAAAACTTTTTTATGCACCCATTTCCAAGTTGCAATAGATATAACTTGTGACACAAATGCATTGTCCTAGTTAGAAAGTCATTTTCCCTACAAGTACAGAAAAAAACAAACCCAACAAAAACTTTTGCAACACCTTAGGTGGATTCACTAATAACCAACACATTAAATAATAGTGTATAGTGAAAAAAAAGTTTTGTAACTTGACCCCAACAGGTAACTACCAACACCATGGTGAAACACAAACTAAAAATCAAAGCACTAAACCACAAAGCTTGACAACATTCAAGATCAAAGAGAAACTACACTTTAGTTGTAACACAAAAAATGATGATGTGATTTGAGTAGGTTAAGATGTTCAAATGGGCCCTACATGAATGGTTGGAATTAGGGTAGTTTGTGCCAGATGTGATAGTGTGTTTTGTCATCCATTACGCCTTGTCTTGTAATATGATTTGTGCAGCTGGGATTTTGTTGAATTAAAATCCCAATGACTTCCATCTAATTATGTTAGGTCAAATAGAACACCCGTGGCTTGTACGAACTTGTATGTGACTATGATCTTTTATGTAATATGATTGTGTGTTTGATGATGCATATGACCAAAAATAAAACATACTATAGATGTTTCCTAGTTGTTGACCATTGCTAATTACATATTGGGATTGCAAGGTGTCAATGGACTTGCACACATCACAAGAAGGACATTGCCACAACACAAGCTCAAACTTGCAAAAAACTAATCATGTTGCCTATGGGAAAGACACATCAAGCACAATAGCCCGACAACAATATGAGAGCTTTTCATACTATTGCTACAAGTTCACGGAGGATCGTGGGTCAAGAGAGCTCTTCTACATGAGCAATTGAAATTGAAAGTGAGTTTGACACATTTAGTAATGAAAAGGTCTCTACAAGCATCACCTCTTCTAGTAGGGATGGCAATGATCTTGGAGCTACACCCATGTAGGACCCTTTGCTTACATCATTTGCAACAAAGAGGTGCCCAAAGCAATTGTAAAGCAGACCCCCACAGTCACAAACATTACAAATTAATTTTAACCTTACTATCTGGTGTTGTGGAGGGGTCACTATTTGTTTGCCATACAACTTGTACCTTGATGTGTGAGTAACAAGATGCAAGTAAGGGGTGTCATGTGAGTTAAGGACTATGATTTTATGGTGGAAAGATCTTGCAAGGTTACGTAGTGTTTTCCATGTTTGACATTATATGATTGTTTCACAAGTTGTCCAAAGTATATACTAGTTAGATGCGAGGTTCAATTTTCATTGGGAGGGCATTTGGATGTAAGACTAGTCAATGTTGGGGTTATTCAAGTTGAGATCAACATTTTTGCATATGCTTAGGCCATTGAAAAAGAAAAGGTTAGAGCATTAGCACTGCATCTTCAACTTGATGGCCGAAAGGTTTTGTTGGGACCATTGTTGTATTTTATTTCTTAATGGATAGAGCTCAAGCATCCTCGAGGTATTGGACACTTCAAAATGGGTTGAATACCCCCTCTTGCATGTTGTGTGTGCATTGATGATTTGTGTGGCAAGGTCTATGAACATATTTTTTATCCTTGTTCTATACTCAACTAGATTTGGATGAAGACTACAACATAATACTCACATTGCTTGACTTCATTGTCATACACATCATGGAACTAATAACTAATATATGTTAGGCATTGCAACTTCTAAAGGCCTTTATTTTTATTGTTGTTACTTATGGGCATATTTTGTGGCTTTGATGGCATGCAAAATTAGTTCGTAAAGCCAAGGACCCAAACTTATACTAGTAATTTTCTAAGACTAGGGATTTTGCAGGATACAATTGCATATGAAGTGGATGTCCATGGCACCAAATATCACACTAAGTGCATCCGGAGGTTTTTTTTTCCACGTTAGTCTTGGCCTATGAATGTGGTATGTTCTAGTTGATTAACATTCAAGCTACAATGAAAAATTCCATGCTTTCATTGTTAGGTAAGCCATGTGGCCATGGGTCTTAGGATAATAGGCCATGTAGTGGCACTTATCTATGATGTGCAGTTGGTGCAAATAAAACCACACTCCTCCCTAATAAACTTTTAATTCTTGTGCGTTCATAGTTCACACCATTTGGTGAACCACATTTGGGCAAAATGGCACATGGATATGTTGCATGGGTGCGTTGTTTGGGTTTTTAGTTAGACTTGATTGCTTGGTAGCAAAAATGGGCTACATTGATTCATTGGTAGGGGTGATGGGCACACAAGCAAGTTGATATTGTATTTGTTAGTACATTAGTACATGCCACTCTCTCTAATAGCATTATTGTATGTGTGCTCCAACACCTAGAAAAGTAAGCACAATATGCATTGTCACCATTAATGGCTTGGCAAACCCCCATGCGAGGGTATTGACAAAAGGTAGCTAGTTTGAAAGTGAAATTGCCCTCACATGGTTCATTGTTTTTTGGCAACAGATTACTTAGATGTCAGTGAAAAATGTGTTGATGATTAGGACATTTTTCACAATTCTAATGGGTTTTGTTTGCCTTCGAGAGCATGCCACAACATTAAAAAAAACTTGATGGGAAACTTTGTCAAAGCAATAAGATTTAAACAAGAATCAAAGATTGCTACCATGGGTAGCCCTCAACTAAGAGTGACTCAGAATGTTGAAGGTGGTGTTGGGAATTCAAGATGAGACTTGCAATGGGGCCATCAAAGTGGATAGCCACATAGTTGGGGGCTGGGTATGTGTTGTAACCATTATCATGGGGAGGGTGGGAAACAAAATGTGGACCATCCATAGGAAACTGTGGGGGTTCAACATATGGCGTTGCATGCCAAATAGGATGGCATAATTGTCATGTAGGTCCAAGGTGCAAGGATCGGCACCCAACAAACCACCATGCAGCTAGTTCGCGTAGTAGCCCTAGAATGCAACAACAATGGGGTGATGGGGGTGGTGTTAATGAGCAAGCGCCCCATCAAGTAAAACATGCAACTGCTTATGCGGAGCCTGCAGACCCTACATTAAAAGATGGCAACATGGAATCCCAACGTAAGCAAAAAGAAAATATCAAAACTTAGTAGTAGACCACTGAAAGGAAGTTAGAAAAAAAGGCAGTAGAATGCCAATGTAAGGGCTTGCCACCTCACAAGATAGAGGTGACAAAAAACAACAAAATAAATGGTGCATGTGATAGCAAGCTTATGTGGGACAATGAAATGCAAGGGCTAACACCCTACCTATTGAACATGGTGGTATCACATGTGGGACAATGAAATGCAAGGGCTAACACCCTACCTATTAAACATGGTGGTGGTGAAAATAAGTGAATAGAACCCCATTGACATGGACAAGCTTCACCATCAAATGTATGAAAATTTCATTATGAAAAATTATGTTCACCAAAACCACATTATCCTAAAACTAAAACTCAAAACAAAACTTGTATATAATTGTTATACAACTATCCCTTGGGTATTACAACTACTATGCAACTAGCCCCTTATAAATATGGTGCATTAATAAATAAATTACCACATCAAAAAATCAGTTAATTATATTATAATTGAAAGTGAGTTGAAATTAGGTCTTCTATACGATAATATATACAAATCGTACATACATATGTAGTCAACCATATTTGACTTTTTCAAAAGTTGCATTATAGTTACATGTGGCAACTACTTTATAACTACTATAAATGTGTCATTTAAACAACAACTATGTTGCAACTAATATACAATGTACATACATGCGATCATGTCACATGTCCACATCTCCACCACCCATCATGGATACATTTGTAACTAATTTTTTATTATGACTCCCATTGATACAATTAGTATGGCCATTAATGCGTCACTACTAAAGCACTATTGTTCAACTATGTTATGACTATAATGTACAACTACTTATAACTTAATAAGGATACATATTCATTAGTTATTTATATCTTCATCATATGTGTTTCATTTTTAGTGATTTTTATGGGAATGTTACTTCAAGTTTTAGAAATCATTTTTGAAGTGCAAAGGAAAATGAATAATGAAAAAACAACAAGAAGATAAATAAACTTTCCAACTTACAAAACAAGTTTTTTTTTTTCCTCTTTGGATCCATCTTACTTTCAAACTTCATAATTTTTTGTTTTTCTTATTCATTTTAAACGATTTAAAATGTTATAAGAATGCCACCTGAAGTTTTACAAGTCATTTTTGAACTTTAATAACAACATAACAACATACAAAGAATTTTGTGGGTGTTTGGGAATCCGCCTTTGTAGCATTTGGTGGTTTGTTTTTTTGAATTCTTCACCCCCTTTATTTTGAAGGGCCATAAGTTTTTCAATCCATTCCTTTTTTGATGATTTTTAGTGCACCAATTGCACCAATAGGAAGGGTTCAAGTTTTGATTAAACAAAAAAAACAATGGAACCCTCCCCTTCGATCTAGCCTGCTTTGAATGTTTAAATGTTATAGTTGCAATTCAATTGCAATTAATGAAGAAATATAATATTTAACCCACATGCTTTATTTTCAAATCTCATGTTGCAAACTATATATATATATATAACTTTTTTTTTTATGTTTTCACAATAAGATACATGTGCCATTTTGGGATGAGCTTAAAAAAGCTTAACCTAAAAGCAAAACATAAAATATAAAATAAAATTTCATGGCTATTCTTCAATGCATTTAGTCTTGTGCTTTCCTGCTTACTTGCTTACTAAATAAGTAAATAGGTAGGTAGTGTGATCCTAGGTAGATACGTAGGTATGTAGATTTTAAGACCTACCAACCTACCTACCTATAGTTATGTATGACCTATATATATATATATATTCCAAAATATAAATAATATGCCATGTGTCACAATCTCGGGCCATCATTAACAATCATAATGAACAATGTAGATCAATATTTCAAAACATTAAAAAAAAATTAAAAAAAAATCAAAAAAAAAATATATATATATATATCCAAAAATCTTCATAATGCCACATGTGATATTTTAATATATAGATGACAATTAATGATGTCAATATGACATCATGGGTGTAGTTATAATCGAATTGCATAGGAATTGGAAATGAGTTGTTTTGATTGAGTTGCAAGGCCAATTGTGAGACACCCTTTTTTCTCATAATGTTTTGAGTATTTTCACCATGAGCTCAGTGAAAGAGGTTCAAAGACTATGTGAGGCGCTTTATGAAAGGGGAGCATAATTGTTTAAAGAAGTTATATGTAAAGGGAGGGCAATGAGAGTGTCCTATGGGAGTGGAAAGAGATAATGGGAAAAACTTGTGGAATATTGGCAAGGACGGGAAACACAAAAAAAGATTGAAATCATGGAAAGTGCAAGGGGTGCAATGGTGATTGTTAGTGGCTATGGTCGTGTTAGCAAAACATGCATAGAAAAAAACTTATAAGACACATTGTTTACCTTATTTCTTGGTCACATTAAACAACATTTAACCATCTCATGTATATGAAAGTAGTCACGAAAGTCTACACTATTAATTATTGTACAATTGATGTAATGTGATAGAGAAGTATTCATCAACGGAACTCATAAAAAATGGCTACTATGGGCATGGACTTTGCTCGCAAACATGTGAATGCACTTCATTTTTTAGCACTAGCCCATGTTTTTATGGACTTCATAGAATTGGGGGTTGCTATTAACTACCTAAACAATATGGAGGTTGGATGGGTATGTGGTAAGCATCACATTTTGCCAACCTTTCTTCAAGGATCATTACCCTTGAAAAACAACTTCCAAAGTAGGTTGTAAAGGTGCTGGAAATCTACAATGAAAATGCAAGGGGCATTGATAAACTGAGTAATAATACGATGACCTTCATGAATCAATTGCTTGGACACCTCAGGAAGCGATTGCCCCAAGCAAAAATTGCCAACAACTTTAAGAGCCCTGGAAACATATGCAAGGTTCATGGCTGGTGGCAACAAGGAACTTATTGCAGCCAAAGCCACAAAGATATTGCGTGAGCAAAACTTGGTACTTGTCAATGTTATTGGGAATGCACAAACAAATAATCATATGCCCATGTGGTGTCAATAGTGAACAAGGTGTAGCATGTTGATCACATGCCTAAGGGTTTTCAAGTCAACTATGTTTTGGTAGCAAAAGTAGGTTTGTGAGGAGCAAAATTGGTTGGAGCTTCTCACATTACAATTAGTGGAACGTGCCATTGCAGTGAAATGGCAAGGTATATAGTGGTTATCGCTTGACACAAGCTTAATCCACATAGTATGTTTTTTAACTTGTTTTTTTTGGTATATTGCTTGGTAAAGCAACATATGTCAATCCTAGTAAGCAACCTAGTACAAGGCTTCCAAAAAACCTTGTAGGTTGTTTAGTTTATGCATGGGATTATTGAACTTAGAGTGTCTTGGGCATGTTCTTGATGGGGTGCAATGTTAGGGCTTCCTAGTTGACAGAAGGTGAAGAAAAAAAACATGCATGTGCTTCAACCAAGTGTAACAACCAAACAACATTCTAGTGTTCCCAAGCTAGGGACTACAACATGCAAGTTGGGATGGCAACATGTAAATACCTCTCATTGACGCAAAAAGTAGATGTACATTTTAATTTTGTGCATGAAAACAACAATGTGACCGGGTGGGATGTGTGAATTACACTAGATGATGGATGGCACATAACATGTGGAAATGGCATTGGATCCTGAATAGAAGAATGGATTACATCGAGTGATGTGAACCTCCAAATATGCATGGGCTTTCCTTACCCTTGTTGATGTGTAGCTTAAAGTTGGAGAGTCAATGTTCTTGTGCAATCCTAACCACAAATCAAAAGTTGTTGGGAAAGGCTTCATATTAGGCATTGGAGGAAATGGGTGTGTCTACCATGGGAAGCCTGGTGGAGAAGGTTGGTTTTGAATGCAATTGGAAGAAATTGTGTCAGGCAAGGGCAACACTCCATTGTAGGTGCCTAATCTAAATGATGACCCCCCACAATTAGAGCTTGAAGATGTGAAGGGTACTAATCTTGTTTGGGAAAGGCAATTCCTACAACAAAGGTAGTGTCATTAGAATGCTTAAATTTAGAATTGAATCCAACATCCATCAAATGGAAATTTTTGGTGCATATGGTCCGATGTGGTGAGGACATCAACAATTTTTTGGTTTCCAACCTTTGTGGCCCATATGTGTGGAGGCATAGGTTTATGCACAATGTGAACATTTGCATATTTTGAAGGAAGATGGTGTGTTTTTATTACATTTGGGTAGTGCATAACTTAGTCATGTATTACACTAAAGATTGTGACATTCGATGCATTGTATATAAACTCTTGGTCAGGTAAGCAAACCTTAATCCAAAATCAATTGTTTGCATGCTCAAAGAACCTTAGTATTCAATCAAAAGCATTGCAAATCTAGTTGCAAAAACATCAAGATCCCTCAAACCTAAACCCTAAATCCCAAATTTATCTAACTAATAACCGTAAACATGTTTCATACCTAGCCTAACCCTGATTCAATATTTCCATTTGTTTCACACATGACACCTAGTAGGATGTAAGACACCAATTGGATGCACTAATGATTGATCCAAACCCTAACCTTAAATTGAAGGTTTGCAAGGTATACATGTGTGCAAACCCAACCCTTCAAATTGTAGTTGTAAGCTAATGTAGTTGCATCAACTATTGGTTAAACTTTAACATTAAGCCTAATTCAATATTTCCATTTGTTTCATGCATGGAACGTGGCAGGATGTAAGATGCACGATTAGACGCATGATCGATTAAAACCCTAACCCTAAATTAATAGTTTGTAGGGTATAGACGTCTAAAAATCCAAGCCCTCAAATCATAGTTGCAAGCTAGTTGTGAAGCATTCTTGCACACCTTCAACATGAAGATATGCACTCATAAAACCCGCTTGGAAATGGAACTACTATGTAGTTATAGTCTAACAAGTAAGGTGGTTCAATGTAATGCAATGAAGTTCACTAAGAATCTAATGCGTTGTGTCCACTTGGAAGATACAAAGACATTGTGAGAGAATTGTAACTCACCATGATGGAATGTGAAGGGGCATTATGTTGATGTTCTTCAATGTCACGCTTGATGGTTGAACCCCTCTTGTTCCATTCGTCATAATATCTACATACAACCTCCTAATCTAACATGCATTGGATTTTTGAAAAGCTAATTTAAAAGGAGCCATGTTACAAAATCTTATAAGTTTTTTTTTTTAATCAAGAGTTAAGCCTTGGGACTAAGAATCACTTTGCTTAGATTGAGGAAAAAAAAATAGACAATTTAACCCCCTTTACTTCCAGCAAGTGTGGTTCCCTTACAACCAAACCGATGATGCTGAAATTTGGAGAGAACCTTTTACACCTCCTAAACAAGAACTTTTTAAAGTTTGACACAAATCCAAAGGTGGATTTGGGAGGAATAACTATTTGAAATAAAACTCCAAAGCTTTTGTCATGGAAATCCTTCCATGAACTCCACTACAACACCCTCCATTTCCAGTAAGTGTAACTCCCTTATAACCAAACGGATGATGTTGAAACTTGGAGAGAACCTTCTACACCTCCTCAACAAGAACAATTTTAAGTTTGACACAAATCCAACAATGGATTTGGGAGAAATAATTATTTGAAATAAAACTCTAGAGGCTTTGTCATGGACATCCTTCCATGCTTAATTCTTGCACACATCTCTCCATGAACAACACCTTTCCACACATAAGAACTAATTTTTTTTTTCCACACATTCCTTCTCTTCCTTTTTCCTTTCCCCAACCCAAGAGACTTCCCTCTCCCTTGGTAAGCCTCCATGACCTATCCTTGAGCTTCTTCCCCTTGCCCAATGGAAGTTTTGAAATCCTCCCTTCGAATCAATGGCCTCCTCATCCTTCAAGAGCTGACGAAAATTGAGAATGATTTGCCCTCCAATTGATTTTAGGATGAGAATTCTTGGGCCCAATGAGACATAAAAAAATATTCCATCCTCCAATCAAATAGCATGACAATCCTCATGACTAATGGGATTGGAGGACTCACCCTTTCCTTTATCTTGGATATCTTGATGAGGTTCTTGAGCTTGATCCTTATCCTTTTCGTCGGTTGACCCTCACATCCTACTTCTTCATCCTAATTATTTCAAGTAACTAACTACTAGGACAATTAGTAACAAGTAACAAGTAAACATCCTTGAGTCCTTATTTGACTAAATAAATTCAATGATTGAAGTAACATCCCCTCGTACCATTTACTCTTTTGATATCCCCTACTTATTTTTTTCTTCCATGCACTAATTAACTATGTAATACACAGTAAATTGGAATTAAAATTTGCATCACAAAAATCCCCCACATACTTCTAGATCCACCGTCGAAATTAGAGTTCGATGAATCCATTAGATCTAGGATGTTCGAGTTTTCATGAGGTTCCACCGTCACTCCCACACCTTACACTACTTTAATTTATTAAATAAAAAAGCCTCGACCCCTTCTGGATGCAAGTATCACATTGTTTCTACTATCCTCTTGGTTTTTGTTGATGCAGGTGAGAATTTAGTCATGGCAGATGATGTCGCTACACCCTCAAATCTTCTAGGTTCACTAGTAGAAAAGGAAGAGCTTGAAGAAGCACCGCTTGACGTGAATGTCTTTCAACAGTCGCGCGAAGAAGAACCGTCCAGAAGAGTGGTGCGCACTCGAGTCGATCGTTCGGCATGGGATCGTCGATTGTTTCTTAATTCGCATGCCTTAGCAATCTATTTAGAATTTGTCCCTACTTGTGGAGTCGCACCAGAAAGGTTTGAAGAGTGTCAATGTGAAGACGACGATGTTCGTCTTCATTGTCGAACTTAAGTTCCCGCTGATGGCCATTATCATTGGCTGCGAGGCCCAATCAACCCCCTTTCCATGGAGCATCGAGCCGAATACCTAGCTTGCACCATTCGTCGCATTCTAGAGTTTTTGCAATTGTGATTTATCCCCTTAAAGTTGTTTACTAAGTTGTAATTCACCAGAGGCCACTTAGGTGGAAATGTA
>Ga0116228_10006708_pt1 | contig 10281 bp, 12 predicted proteins | sample S1TSphfallax_2_FD_89694 | JGI IMG/M metagenome (GOLD analysis project Ga0116228, IMG submission 89694) | Host-associated microbial communities from peat moss isolated from Minnesota, USA - S1T2_Fc - Sphagnum fallax MG | ecosystem: Host-associated > Plants > Peat moss > Unclassified | place... | reverse complement strand
AAATTGTCTTAGCACCTACCTAACAAATTCAGAATTTTTTTTACCATGCCAACAAAAGATGTGTAATGTGACCTTACCTATTAAGATCCAAACATAATTTACACAAACTATATTCATCTACCATTGAAAATATTAATCTTCAAATCAATAAAACTTCCACCTCCATGTTAATGAAACCCAACTTTACCATGTCATACCAACTTTTGATCAATTTGGGGATTTCTATGTCTTTTAAACCATAAGCTTAATTTCACGAATATGAGTATTTTTCATGCTCATGACATAAATATTATGCCACCTCATAAACCATAATGTGATTCATGAAAATGATGCAAGTTCATGTTATCATCCATCCTTGTTGATTACCAACATCATCCATGTTAGCAAAACTTTTTCATCTCCAAAAATCAATCATCCCTGATATCATCCATCACCCATGGATTTTACCCTTGAAACTGAAGTTAGAACAACATTGATGATGAAATCATGTGAAGGCTATGATGATGCATTAGAGGGGAGACCTAAACCTAAACCTAAGTCAAGGTGAATGTGTAAATTCAAGTTCCAGCCACATCCATCCAAACACTTTCATACCTAAATCATCCATCCAAACACTTTCATACCTAAATCATCCAAGCCTTGTGCATTGTGTGTAGAGAGAGCATGATTAGGTGATCAATAAACTATCACTACTCCCCCACTTTTTAATGAATAAAAAGCACTCAATCTCATGCACACATACAATGATTAAAAGGAGTACTTCTCACTTTGTGTCCTAATGACTGGAGATTGTACCTACATAGCCTTTTGCCTTTCCCCTCCCCCCCTCCCCCCTCCCTCTTTCATGTCATTCATATTGTCATTGTGCTTTTCACTAGGTAGTGTTTAGAGTAAAGTAGGTTAAGGGATTTTGGCCCCTAGGTAATAATAGTAATAGGTCTATTTTTATATGAGGATTTTTGAAAGACAATAATTTGGCTTGTGTTGAAACTTGAGATTAGTTGCAAAAATTATAATATCTTGAAGGATTTTGGTTTCTTCTAGTGGATTTTTTAGAAGATCATGTTTTTGCATTGTGAAATATTTGAGTTTCCATAATTCTTCTTTTGCCTTAAGATACTTTTTAATATGAATGGCAAGCCCAAAGTGTGACACACCCCTTGTTTGTCTTTGTTTTGGTTTTTTTTTTTCCTTGGTGAACTATTTGTTGGAAGAACACATTTTCTACTGAAAAGAAAACATTTTTTTTTCCAAGTGTTTGCCCTAAAATTTTTTTAAAAAATAACAAAGATTTAAGTCACTTCCAAGTTACAAATTATCTCACCCATAATCACTCCAAAACCTAAACCAAATCAGGCTGAAAATTGCCTTAGATTCTATTATTAAAAAAAAAAAAAAAACCATTTGCCCAAAACCTAAGTTATTGCTTTTCCATTAAGTATATTAAAAAGGACATAAACCTGTACCCCTGTCCAAGGACCAGCCAAAATTTCTAGGACCTCATCCAGGACCTAAGGTACCTCAGCCTTTCCATAGGCCCTTGGACTGGGACACAAGGCACATTCCCCAAATTTTAGGGCTGTGGCCCGGCCACTCAGTGAGGACCTCACCTCACCTCATGTGAGAGATACCTATGCCCCTCATTCTCCAGAATAACTTATCCTCGGGCAGGGAGGGGCAGACCTTATAGAGAAACAGAAAGACGGGCTCCGAAATGTTTTTTAGTGTAATTAGATGGCACCTGACCGAAGCATATTTTTTGCTCCACTATTTTTTGGGGCCTTCCAAAAAATTTGAATGCTCACTAGCAGGCATTCCATTTTTTCAAAGTGCCCGGAATTTTATTTTATTTATTTATTTATTTATTTATTTATTATCCCATGAACCGGATGTCTTCATGGGGAAAAAAAGTAAAAGAAAAAAAATCAGGGCAGGTCTTTATACTGGTTAAAGCCCGCCTTTGTTCAGATTCGAGCATGGGCCTCGTTTGGATAAAGCCTACTTCATAGGTCTTTAGCCTACACTAATCCAATGGGACCCAACACAATCCAACCAACAAGTAATAGTATTGGGCCACATGAAGGGGAACAATCAACAACGAAATTGGCCCACCTGAAAAACCAATCAATCAAGTGTAACCGAATGGGGACAGTGTGAAACCAAAACCCTAAAGGTAACGGACCTGTAAACTGGGCTTACTGGGCCTGTCGCTCCCACCCATTCGAAAAAAAAAAAAGAAAAAAAAAAGGGCAGCGACAGCAGCAGCAGCGCTAATGCGAAACAAGAGGCAGGGAAAGTTCTCTCGCGGGCAGCACCGGGCTTACGGGAAATACAGGACAGTGAAAGTTCTTTCGGGCAGAACCAGGCTAAAGAGAAACAAGAGTCAGGGAGAATTTTCTCCCACGGGCAGAACTGAGACTAGAGGGAAACACGCGACAAGGAAAATTTTCTCTCACGGGCAGAACTGAGGCTAGAGGGAAACACGTGACAGGGATAGATCTCTTGGCGTAGCTAAAGGGTCACAGCGGGCAGGTGAAATTCTCTAACGGGCAGAACCAGGGTAAAGGGAAAGACGGGGCAGGGAAAGTTCTCCGCGAGAGAGAGAGAGAGAGAGGGCCGCAGGTGAGGAAGGGCAATTCTCCTCGTCGTCCTTGTGGCTGTCGTCGACACAGAAAAGGCGTGTTTCACGGACGAGTTTTCGCCTACAACAAGCGTCAAGGTTCTGCGGAGGTTCTTCTTCTGCTTCTTCTGTTTTCTCTTTTTTCCTTTATTTTCTTTTTTTCCTCAATATTTTTTCTGGTTTTCTGCTGCAGCATTTTGTTCCTGAAAACGTCTGCTCACATTTTGTGTGCGCGCCGTTTTTCGTTTACTTCGCTTGCAGAAGAAAAACAGTTCCCGAGAGAGCGAGCTTCGAGTTTTCCTCTCCCGCAAGGTACGTACGTATGGTAGTAGTAGTAGTCTCGTGAGGTTTCCTCCCAACTTTTGTTTTGGGGCGCGTGTTCATTGGCAGTTCATTTACAATAAATAAATGTAATATATTTCCGTCGTCGTCGGCGGAGGTGTATGTATTTGGACGCAGTCAAGCGTGAGCTAGGTTTTCTTTTTTCTTTTTATTTTCCCCCACTTTTTCCTTCTTCTTCTTCTTTCTTTTCTCGCGGTTTTTGGCTTGCTTTTGTTCTAAAGTTTCCTGATAAAACGGTTTGAACATTTCCTTGTTCTTATAGTTTATTGATCGCTGCTGTATCTGCGTCGGGCCTGGTCCCACCGTATTCTCCATTGTGTTTCCGTTCTCTCTATCTTATGATTACGCTCATGCCAAAAACCTTCTTAATGAAAGAAACACGGTTTAGTTCATTGCTCGTGGTTCACTCTCTCTGCTGCTCTAGGACGGCTGACTTCTTTGTTGCGACGTCCGTCGTCTGCAACCTTTAGTGCCGAGAAGTTCTATTGCACGACCAAGAGTGATGATAAGGTTCTTGGCTATAATACGCTTGTAGACAATCGGAAGGACGGACGGCCTTTCCCGTAGACGTTCAAAGAGAGCGAAGAAGACACAGAAATATGGCCTGAAGGACTGTTTTTTCTGTGTCTGTTAATCTTTCTTTCTTGTTCCGATGTTGTACGCGAACTCTGCACTCTCCCTGTGCATGTTTGACGGCCGACTATAGAGACTATGTCAGGAAGAGAGAGAGTCCTCAAGCAGGAATGTTTCTATTGAACAGCAAGAACAAAGAATGTGCTAGTGAAAATGAAAGGATCTCAAAGTATGTTCTTCATGAACTTCAAGCCATCTGTTGTTCTCCAGCACAGTATCTGATGTCCGAGTGGGTACTGAGCGCCCCCCCCCCACCCCCCTTCTCCCCATTGGTTGTGAGGCCATATACAGGATGCAGAGAATAGGCTTTCTTCAAGGTTTATTATAGATTAAGAAGAGAGGCTCCTTAGGAGTTGTGTTGGGATGATGAACAGCAGCTCTGAGGGACCACAATGTAGCGGGTCAGCTTGATTGAGAGTTTGAGTTTATGTCCTCTTCCTGCGGTCCAGCATATTTTCATGATAGGTTGACCCCACAGAATGTGGTGCAACTTGGGAAAGTAAAGCATGAGCTTTCCATGGGAGTACTACTGTGGTCACCTGAGCCTGAAATGCTGTCAGTTTGCATTGAGCAAATAGGAGAGAAAAGATGGGAAGCACTAGCAAGACTAAGTGTATGACCAATAGAGAGAATTGAACTTTGGGAGTTCTCCCCTCCCTGGAACAAAAAATAGGATTAGGAAGTAGGTTAACAAGTGCTTATCTCAGTATATGTGTTCTATTCCTGACTGAATGGCAAGACTGAATCACCACAATAATGTCTGCAACTGAAAAATTCGAAGGTTGTGTGATTATGTTGAGGCAAAAGTCAGACAGGTGTTACATGTGTTGAGTGTTCTATGGTGTGTTCAACTCTGTGATGCGTTTGGTAACTATTGGAATATCTAACATGTCATGTGTCACCTTCTGAAAGCTGTGGAGTAGTTGTGTGCATGTTCTGGAGCTTGTTGAGTATGTGAGATTTACAGGAATGTTTAGTTGGAGAGGCTTGGAGTGTTGGGCATATAGGTGATTGCTATCAATTGCAAATCCCTGATGTGAGATTGAACTTCATCAACAGAGGCAGCAGCTCTAGTGGGAGCCCAGGGTGCGGGCATGGTGGCTGGACCTGATCAAGGCCTGCATGCACCTACTGCACTACGAACATTACCACAATTTGCAGGAATGACTCATCTTGGCTCTATCCCTCCAACGGATGGTGCAGAATCAGGTTTCCATCCCATAGCAGGCATGGGAACAGGTATTGACATCAGTCCAGGAGGTATGGGAGGTATAGACTGGTCTGAGCCTGCTAAACGCAAGAGAGGAAGACCTCGAAAATATATTGCTCCAGGAACTACACAACTTGCAATCCAAACACCTGGTACCCTGACAACAGCTTCTCCACAAACTCCAGGAACAGAGAAACGCCCCCGAGGACGGCCTCCAGGTTCTAGCAAGAAACCGCAGTTGGGGACTTCCACTGCAGGTATTGTGTTCACTCTTTGAAGAGTTATTTGGTCAGATCCTTATTCCTTGTTGTGTGTGTATACATAACTTTTTTCAGACCATTTTCACCATTTTGCATATCTGAAGTGAAAAGGGACAATGGTCGTGCTTACCAGAACTTTCTTGCAGGCATTACAGGCCCAGTGTTCGTTCCTCACATCATTACAGTTGCTGATGGCGAGGTTAGCCACCAAATCTCTCTCCCAGCTGAAATGTGTCTAATAACAATCCTACCTGAACAGAGCTGGAAGTTTACTTCTTTGAATGCCTTGGTGTGATATGTTGTGCAGTCCTCAAATGACAAATCTGATGTTGCCCGTACTGAGGGTCAACCTGCATAAGATTGTCCTTTGCACAAGTGTCCGTATCATAACAGTTTCTAGACCTATGCCTGCATGATAGAACCCAAGTTTTCACTGCCCTACAAATATCTTTCCCTATTTTATAGCTGGTGTCTATACACATTATTCTGTGTTCAATTCCCTGAGAGTGACATGGTGCTTCTGCTCAGAAATGTTCCAACTGCAAGGATGTCATAGTGTTTGCTAGAATTTTGGATAACTTCAGTCGGTTGCTTAGCAAATTCAACTAAAGGGAGGATTGAGAAATGTCTTCTGGTAGGATATAGAATGTGTGTGTGGGTATAGAGGAGAAATCCCCAATACACAAAAGCTGAAACTGTATTGATGTTCCTCAAAAGTGTCTGTGGGCAGCCCTTAATTTGTTATAGGAGCTTCATGAGTTTCTTTGAACCCCGAGGCAAGTTAAATGTAGAGTTTAATGTAGGCATTTCAGCACAAAGTTGGTCATGTTGATGTTGGTATATGCAGGATGTTGCCAGAAAGATCATGTCATTTGCACAGGTTGGGCCACGTGTGGTCTGTGTAATGTCAGCCAGTGGGGCCATCTCTAATGTGACTCTACGACAACAGTCGACATCAGGAGGCACAGTTACTTATCAAGTAAGTACCCTACATCTCTATGGCCATGATATTGTGCATTCTGTTAATAAAAAACTGTCACCCAGTCTAGCATTGTATGATAAGAGGCTCCAGTTAAGTCTCTGCTCTGGATACAAAAATTTAGTGTTTGGCTTCTGCAAATCTGGAATTCTTGCAGGGTTTCCAGTATAGAGTGTTCTCCAGGAAGTCTACAGGAGTTGGTTCTAGGTGTTTTCTCATGACTGTGAAGCTGAATATCCTACCATCATCAAAATATTGTGTTGATGGTGTTGATACAGGGGCGTTATGAGATTCTCTCCTTGATGGGCTCATTTTTCCCAGCTGATGCCAGAGGTGCAAGTCTTCAACGAACTGGTGGGCTAAGTGTTTCTTTAGCGTGCGCTGATGGGCGTGTCATAGGCGGTAGTGTGGCAGGCTTGCTTCTGGCAGCTTCCCCTATACAGGTATCTCTAGAATAAGGTAGCCTTAGTGTCTGATGCCCTTCACTTTTTGTAAATTTGGGTTTTGAGCTGTTTTGATCTCCATGTCTGCAACCCCATATCCATTAAAATCAAGGGCTGGTGGTAGTATTTCAGCTCATGGAGGTTTTACAGCAGAGGCCCAGCAAGTCAAGTTTTTTCCTGTTGTTGAATCAAGAGTCAAAGCTTTAGAAAAAGAGCTGCTCAAAGGGTCCTTGCTGGAAAAAAATAGAGAATAGTATGAAGCCTCCTGGAGGCCTTCCTAATTGACACCTAGATGATAGCCAGCTAGTTAGATTATCCAGAACTTAGCTATGCTATGCTGCCTTTGGATCAATACTTTGGGTTTCTTCTGTTTTGGGGATTTGAACTGGTTTCTGCTTACTCCCATCTTCTTTTGATTCCTCTTTACCATTAGCTTCGACATGGGATCAGTGGGTAATTTGCTCTTGGCTTGGATTATTCCATGAAAGTGTGGGAAAAATTCATTATGCACCTACATTTGCAGTTTACCAGGACAGTTGCTGCCTCTTTGATATTTTTCACAAGTGATAGATGTGTGGTGTCCTATTTTGGACCTGTACAATTGAAGCTTTAGCATGGAGGAGAGTTTTCTCTTGTTTCTTGCTTTATTTTCATTGTTCTGAAGATCTTGCTTCCTGTGATTGCTTATACACTAGTCACAGTGAAGAATGTTGTTTCTTTACATTGGATGTTTAGGTTGTGGTCGGGAGCTTCACGTCAGAACCAGCACCAAGCCATGGAAATGGGCAGGGGCCAGCATTGGGATTATCTCCGTTAGCTGTGCCTGTGGGTCTGTCTCCTGCATCTGTGACAAATCGAGCTCCCAAGAATGAATAAATTAGGAGCTCTCTGTCTTCCTGCACGACAATGCAGCACCAGTGTATGTCCCGAACATTCTCTTGCTGGAAGATTGGTTTCACATATCACCTTCCCTCTTCAGATAAAATTGTTTCAGGTTACTGCTACAAATGTACTTGCACTGCTTCTTGTATGATGCAGACTTCAGAAAACCGGACTTAATCTATAGCTGCATGAGATCAGACACACCTTGCACATGGTTCTGTTTTGCATTTTTGTTTCTGTTATTTCTTGTTGGCTGTGGTGCAGGTGGTCTGCAGTGCTCTGTTTTAGTCTTTGTTTAGCTGCATTGAGCACATATTACAGGGTTAATCATGGTTCTCCTTGTGTTTATCTAGATCATAGCACCAATCTGGCTTGTGAAGTGGCTCACTTTGTGTCATTAGGAAATGAAATGTCTCATTGTCTAAGAAGGAACCATTCTATACAACTTGATTGCTTATGAACTTATTGTATTTTTTGTAATCTGCATGTGTAATCACAGCTGCAGGTAGTCACTGTCAAGCAAGCAGGTGCAAAAACCAAGGAATTGGAGAGCCAGACAGTCTAGACAGAGAAACACTCACAGGATGTTGGGCAAATTCAACATTGGAGGAATGTCAGCATACTGATACCAGGATCTCTTCACCAGATGGAGAAATCAGTATGGCAAAAGTTTTGACAGTTGTTGTCATTCATGCAAATTCAGGCTATCCTGTCTGTGCTAATTTTAGGGTCTTCACTTGAGTTCTCAGACAAGAGCTAATCACCAACAGAGAGGCACAAATCAGAGAGTCTAGAAGATAGCACTAATCCTGAGTGATGTCTGATGAAGAGGGTTAGCGAATGAACCTGAAAGAAGGAATACCTATAAAAATGGTGCACATGAACTTAGAAACTTCTGTGAAGACTATCACCTTTGTATGATTTGGTTGTTGCATAGTCACTAGAAGAATGGACATAGTTTCAGATAGAATACTGTCAATATCCATAGGAGAGGGCTCTTCAGTGAGGTCCTTGCAGATTGACTTTGGTTTTACCGCTTCAATGTTGACACAGTTCTACACAGCACAAGCCTCTCTTTGAGGTAAGTACTTTTAGGGTATTTTTTGTGTTGAATTTGTGGTTTGTAGACTTTTGGGTTCATGGCCACCAGTGGGCTGGTCTTCAACCCTTTTTTTTGTCTCAGAGTAGGCTCAAAACTGTTCAATCTCACAGACTGGTATGTCACTGACCCTCTCGATGTTGAAAAATTTAGTCAGAGTCTCTTTCAAAGAGCCATGCATCTCTATTGAGAGATACTCTTGTGCATGATAGTGCAACATATGTGTCGAGTCTCTCTGTTGAATAATACCATGTTTAGAGTAGTGACTTTATGCACTGGCACATTGGATTGTGACAAAGTGGGCCACAGATTGAATTTGTCACTGCAGTAGTTCCCCAAGATTTTTGACATTGAAACTGTGGAGGGTGTACACTTGTTTGCACACATTGTCGTGGTCATTTCCAGATTTTAGCAAGTGTATTTTCACTTCCAAGGTATCTCAAGCTGCCTTTATTCCCCCATCACAATAAGAAGTCTGTTTCAAAGGGGAGAAACATGTTTAGAGAAAAGAAACATCAGACAAAGCCTACTTGCAATCTGAAAATGTTTTGAAGTTTACCCATCTACTTGTTGGGTTTCTCAAAATATGAATGTTGGGTAACTGATTTGATCATGCCTCTATTATCATTTTATTTTTTTAGGGTTGTCACTTGCCTTTTTGTATCACAAGCTTTCATATCAATATGAAATGTAAAAAATAGATCATATGACTAATTTTTTATATGCAATTTGTTGGATAAACATACAAACAACTAACTTCAATTCTTTTAAATCTTGTTAAAATGAGATTGTTAAATAAATGATTTGAAAGATTATGCATGAATTGATTAAAATAAAATGTATCAATTTAAAAATAAATGAAAATTTTAGTGTAAAATTTTCTTTTGAAATAGAAAATTTTAAAATTAATTTGATGTTATTTTTAAAAATTCAATAATTCTTTGATGAAGATTTAGTAATAAAAATCATAATGAAATTATTTTTTAATTAATTTATTCTAGTGACAATGTTTCATTGGAATTGGTTTATGTAGGATGGGATTTTGGTAATCATCACTGTCACAATTTCACAACCATTCTGGATTATAATTTGTCATACATCAAATTTCATTTTAGATTTCTTGTTTTTTCTCTTGCACCCTTTCAATGTTTTTGTCAATTTGTATCTTGTTTTTCTTACACCCTTTCAATGTTTATTTTTTGGAAGGTCTATTTGTATCTTGTTATGAATTTATTTGATGAATCAGACTTTCATTGACAAGATGAAAAAAAATATTCATGGAACAAAATGGCATATATTGAAATGTATAAAATTTTATCTTTAGAAAAGACAATATTGATTATGTCCACAAAAAATAATTTAATTGTTGTCATTGTTAGTGTGAAACAGCAATGGAGCCCAAATTTGTTTGTATTGTTGATGTTTTTTATGTCATACAATTTGATTATTGCCCTAAGATAGTAGACATGCATGTATGATTTTAGGTTTTATCAAGCATGTATGGGGACAAACACAACTTGTTTTCTTTTAAAGTTTTGGAGGGAGGGGGGGAAGGATTTTGTGCTCTTTTTTGTTCCCATCAGGTTCCCAATATGTTCCCCAAGGGTGTTCCCCATAGCACCTCGCTTTATTCCCATATGTTTTGCCCAAAGTCCTCCCCTTTTCACGTATATAGGTGGGCGAAAGGGAGAGACACGTTATTTTTCCATAGAATCTTCTATTTTGGGGAGCCTCCATAGTTTCAACAATTTTTTTGCAAAAAAATAAAAATTGTAATGACAAAAAAAAATTTAGCTAGTATATGGGTGATTTT
>Ga0116228_10006706_pt1 | contig 10283 bp, 6 predicted proteins | sample S1TSphfallax_2_FD_89694 | JGI IMG/M metagenome (GOLD analysis project Ga0116228, IMG submission 89694) | Host-associated microbial communities from peat moss isolated from Minnesota, USA - S1T2_Fc - Sphagnum fallax MG | ecosystem: Host-associated > Plants > Peat moss > Unclassified | place: USA... | reverse complement strand
TATGTCGAAAGGAAAAATAATCATAATAAAACATGAAGCATTGACAAAAATTGTCATAGAAGAAAAGGAGTTTGAGGGAGATGCGTGTGAAAAACATGGAAACCTTCCATAGACATGTACATCGGTTTTTAGTTATATAGATGTGCACATCATGTGTCTTATAGTTATTATGCTTCGATTGTTTGAGGCAAAACTAAAACTGAAATTCATTTGCTTGAGTTCATGGATCAAAGGGATGATTATAAAAAATTGCATGTGCAAGGCTAATAATAATAATTATCATTATTATTATAAGTCTACAAAGGTCCATATAAAACAACTCTTGGATATTTGTGTGAATACAACTAATTTGGACCAACACAATTGAAGGGATGTTTATAAAAATATAGAGCACTCTTTGGCTTATTCATGTCAACTTGTGTTTGACCTAAAATGTGTGGAAAAGTAAACACCCTGCATGACGTCTCATGCATGTTGTTAAATGTGTGTTAACTTAGTGTTTAAAATTCATAAACAAGAAGCTAATTCCCATTAATAAAATTATGTAATAACTTTGTTGAGGTGGATCCTAGTTCAAATAAAATGTTATTTTATTAGTGTTAAATCAAAAGTCTTGTAATTTGATATCTTCAAAAATCCTAGATTTCAAGTGAGAAATCCAATGTTATGTAGAATGTCAAAAGAGCTTATAAATCAATGCTAGTAATGTAAAAAGTTTAAACTTTACTCATCACTAGTGCCATCACCATTGAATATTATGAAGTCCTTCTTCACCATCATTGAAATCCGTTTTCCCCCTTGTTGTCATTGTAGTTATATTTTACATTAAAATGCATCCACAACAAAAACCAATTTTGTGCACCATAGAAGGTTTGTCAATCCCATGAGAAGCATCACTGCACAAGGAACATCAAACACAAAGAGCATTAGACATAAACAATCTCAAGTCTTGATAATTCAAATGATGTACTTGATGAAGGTTCTTTCAAAAATTAATGTAACCAAGAAAGTTTATTACCATTATACATAGACTAGAGCATGCTTCAATTTGTAAAGAAATACACATCCACACGTATCAATTCACAATCCAATTCTATGTAATAATGTTTATCCTTCAATGCATCTTCAACAAATCAAGAGGCACAAAGTATCAATTCAAATTACAATTCTATGCAGCAACAGTTATATTTGAATGCATTTTAGAAGAACCATAAATGTGTACCAAATGTAAAAAGAACTCTAAGAAAATTTGAAACTAATCTACATAAATTAAAATGTGTTTCAATATGCAAAGAAACCTTAATCCATAAAGTATCAATTCATAATGCAATTCAAATGTTTCTATACATAAATGTTTGTAACTCAATGCAAATATTTGAATCATTGATGAGGGGTGTTTAGCAAAAGCAAAAGTTCAAAGTTATCGACACAAGTTTGGATGTATCACTCAAGATTCAAATAAAAAATACAACAACCAAATTGGAAGCAAGGGGAGATAATGGCTCGCATCAAGGCCAAGAGAAATGAACATGTAGTAACCCCATTACATAATAGGTGCCATTACTTGGTGTCAAATTGTAATTTTGTGTGCTATATGCCACAAAAATTGCCAAATAAATTGTACATTTGTAATGGATGAAATCACACATTTTGCCTCAAATATGTGTCATGGGCCATGACATTTTGTGTAATAAAAGCTAATTTTTCTTCTAATATTAACTTGACACAACTATTGATTGGATTTTTGCACACAATGAATATGAATTGAACATTTTGTTGCATCACTTGCAACCCTTGTACCTATATGCCATATGAAAGTAAAAATATTTGAATAGTGTTTTACATTGTTTGCTACTTATTGGAATCTAAAATAGAAATTTTTATTTCCCCTCATTAGAATTTGGTGATTAAAAAACCCAAAAAAAATCATTTTTCATTTCACATTTTTCACTTCACTAAGTGGTCAAATTTTTCCAAGAAAAAAATTCAATATGTAATTGGATCAATTTTCATCAAATGCATGAAAGTCCTTGTAAAGAGAGGAAAATTGGAGTAAACAAATTGTTTAGGGGTTTCTTTTCTCCTTTCTTACTTTTGATTTTCACCATATTTGAAACTACATTCAAAGTTTGACCTCTGTAGAGAATAAAATATTAAAATATACATTTTGTATTATATAAAACTTAACCTAAAGAAGGATTTTTTCCCTCCCATAGTTATGATAAATTTACAAAATGCAATATATGTTTCCCTTTACTTGAATTTAAAAACTTAAATAGAATTCAATTTTCCAATTAATACTACTTTTTAAAACATGATTATTTATCTTTACCATGTATAAACCTTATGGGGGAAGCCAATATTTCTTGTTGTTGAATGAAGGGTTTTCTTTTTGAATATTATGAATTATCATTTCATTGTAATGCATTATTTTCATTTGTCCAATGCAAATCATGCATCATGAGAACCAACCACATTTTCTTTGTTAGAAAAACTTGATATTCGGGTAGGGTATTGGATTTAAAGCCACCCTTGTATTTAGTAAAAAAAACATTAAAAATACATGTAAAGTGTTAAGTGACTATTTTCTAAGAAAATCCTTTTGTAGGGGGTGCAGGGTATCCCATGATTTTTTGAAACAAACCTTTTAGAAGTTAGGGTTTAAAGTGGCTAGGGTTTCAACTTTCAACAACCTTTATCCCTCTCTTTCAAAGAAAATAAAAAAGGTCTAAGCTCAAGTTTGGCCCCACTTTGTGTTTTGTGTGAATTTGTCCGTGAATGAAAATCTTCCACATTTTTTAGATTAGAGAGACAATTTTGTTTCTAATTATGCATTGTGTTTTTTAGTTATTTGCTACATTTATAAATTTTCTTATTTAACAGTTTGTTTTTTTTGTTTTTGCATTTTTTTCTCCTTGTTTTTTTCCATTTTCCTTGCTCCTTGACGCCTACTTTTTGGTCATCACCTGCTCCCATTGCCTCCTTTCTCGCAATATGCTCACTCATCATTTACCTACCCATTCATTCATTGTTTCTTTGTTACTTGTTCATTGTTTGCTTGCCTATTCACCTAGCTGATCACTACTTGTTATTCGTTGCCTACCTACGTTACTTGGTCATCACTTCTCACCTATTTATGTCACTTGTTTATCATTTGTTGTTTGCTTATATCACATGTTCATCACCTACCTAGCGTCACCTACTTGTTGTTTGCTCACATGCATGTTGCATGTTTAGGTACCCACTAAACCTATTGCTCTTTGTTCATTACCTCTTTCTACATGGTATTATTCCCTTACTTACTTGTGCAAGTTCTGAAATGAGGAACATGGGTATTAGCTATAGCTCAAGCTGACTTCCATTGAAGTAAATTTCCCAAAAAAATGTAACTATTGTGTTCTTATTTATTTTTTCTTTTGTAATTATTATTATTAATATTAATTTTGTAACTATCTTTATTATTAATTTTTTCTTTGGTAATAATTATTTATTTATTTATTTTTAAAAAAAATTGTGGTTTTTTCACTATTTTTTAATTGATTTTGTTCTCTTTCATGTTTTTTTTCTTGTATGTGTAAAATAGGATTAAAAAAATCTGATTTGATTTGTTTTTCTTTCAAGTTTTTGTTTTTTTGTAATTGTAGAATAGGATTTTTTTATTTATTGGATTTTTTTTTCTTTCATGTTTTTCCTTGGTTACATAGAATAAGCATTTGGATTTTCCAATTTTTCTTGATATTTGCATAATAATTTTTTTTGAAAGCTTTGAAGCACATCAATAGATTTTTGGTAAGTAAGATAATTTATTTTGTTATTTTTAAATTTTTCTTTTCTTTTTTAGGTTTTTTTTTCTCATCAATTTTTTTTTGCATGTTCTAAGTTTCATTTATTATGTTTTGTAAGTTTATTGGGCAACATTTCTTTGTTAAAGACACGAAAAAACACAAGAACAAAGGCTAGAAGAAAGGTCTATATTTAATTTTTAAACACGAAATAAAACAAGATTACACGATTCAAAAACAAAAACATAAAAATAAAAAATAAGAACATGAGATGTGTAAAACAAACGTGGAAATGGATCTTTATTATGTTAATATATGCAAACATGAACATGAAAAGAACATGACAAGGCTATGGTGCAAGATCATGCTTAAAGTTAATGTTGAACAAACAAAAGGAAATGACGTTCTTACTTCTATTTATACCTTTTTGAGTATTTAATTTAAGGAAGCTTCCAAGGAGGCTTCTATGTGTGCATCAAGTAAGGAATTTTTTGACAACCTTCCTAATTGAAAGTAGACCATGAGTTAATTAAAATTTATTTGAAAATTAACTTGGACTTAATTAAAAAACAACTAAAAATTAACTATAACTAATTAGGATTTAACTAAAAGTTAACTAATACTTAATTAGGACTTAATTCGGATTTAATTCAGAGTTAACTAGGATCTACTTGAGAGTCAACTAGGATTTAATTGAAAGTTAATTAATATTTATGGATGAACATTATGGATGAATTCCATCCATTGGAAGATGGTGTTTAATGGTTACATCTATCACATTTTTTATCTTAAAAGATTTGAACATTTTTTTCCTTAGAATGAAGTCTTTATCCTTATAAATGTTTTTTTTCACTGATTTGGGCAAAATTATTTTGATTACTAAAAAACAATTGAATAGTCATCCGGGAATAAAAATACGCCATTGGATGTTTTCATGAATGAAGTTGAAATGAATAATGAATCATTTGAAAAAATATTTCAAAATATTTCAAACCTTTAAATATAAATTAGTAAAATTTCACAAACTAAAGATGAAAAAAAATAAAATTAATCGGCCCAATTGCATGAATAAGAATATATATGGTGGCCCCATAATCAAAACTCATTATGTTGGTCTTTTTATTACATTAATGATGGTGCAAAAGTTGATAACAAAGTTTGTCAATTAATGAGATGCCATGTATGTTATCATAATCGAATAACAATTACAATTTCCAAAACACAATTAAGGAAAGGAATTATTTCATACTTTAAAAACAATGGAATAACATAATTTTGAAAACATGTGGATGTCGATCATGATGTGCTTGCAAATAAGTTTTAAAAAGAACTAAACAATATTGGTAGAATAATAATCACAAAACAACCAAGTAAAAAGAGACCTAACATTTCTACAACTTTAATTTCAAGTTTTTTGGGTCCACAATCCCTTTCACAAAAAAAAAAACCTCAACGAAAAGAAATTTTGGGAAGATTTAACATTGTTAATCATTAAAAACCATCTTCTAATGCAATCTGTTGAGAATGTGTGGCTAAAAAGATTTACAATGCATTTGTGTTCAAGATTGTTGTTTCCATCTAAAAAACAATTTTTTCAAGAAGTTTTTCTTGAATTGGTGAAAAAATGCAAGTAGAAATATGTTTTACCATTGTTGAGGGATTGTATTTCTACTCCAAGTTTTGATCTATGGATGTCTCATGGAGCCCATGATGTTTTTGCTCTAGTTATTAGCTTTTTAGGATGCGTTTAGAAACTAAACAAATTATTATTGGATTATTTGAAGCATTAGAGATTGCACAACAAGCATTAGCAAGAAGTTTGACTAAACTATTGGATTGATATTGTTTAAGGAAGAAAAATAATTGCTTATGTTAAAATTGAAGGTTCTAATTTGAATGCCATGACTAATGCCCTTAAATTTGTTGTTTATTGTGAAACTTTAGGCTTGGAGGAAAGTTTTCAAGGTTATTGTTTTGGCCATGCTTTCTTGAAGGCCTATCAATATGCCAAAATAGAAACTAAAATGTGCAAAGATTTGAAGGAAATGTCCATTACTTTTGCCCATCAATTACATGTGTAAAAATGCATAACTTGGCCAAAGAAATGTAAAAAGGGTAAACATGAATGGAACAAAACTTGTATTGCTTCTAGTTTTCATTGAAGGAAATTAAACACTATAGTAAAAACAAGGTACTATTTTTTCAAATTATCTTTTGAGTTTTTTAATTTTATTGAATATTTGTACTTTCTTTTCCTATTAAATTGTTCACATGATGAATGTTGATTTGCAAGTTTGCAAGCAAAGTTATATTGTTTTAATCTAAACCTTACGATATCATGAAGCAATTGTCCATTGTTACAACACACAAATTATTGTAATGATAAATGCTCGTGTCTCACCTCTTCTTACTTGGCATGCTGCACAAATAATTAATTGATGATGTTATTTCCCTTATAATTATTGCACGTGTGTTTAATCAATCCCATTGGCTTTTGAATAATGTTTTACATTCGGTAATAACTATGAACACAAAAAAAATGGAAGAATTATATAATCCCTTTAGTTTTGATAACATAATGGACGAAGATTTTGGAATGGTTAATTAATTAAACTTACTACTAACTTCCAATATACGAAAGGAAGTGTATGTTGTTTTGGATTCTTTTTTTTTGTTTAAAGAAATAATGAAAAAATAATAACAAACACTATGGCAAAACATGGCAAATATGACTACACCCATGATTGGGTTTGTAGTCGTAAATGCCATTCATGACTACATGACTATGTAGTCCATATGGAGACATAGTTTATCCACTAGTTGTATTTTTGTCCTAGATGTAAATGCCATTGAATATTATATATATAATCTAGCCATTTGGTACATAGGTAGGTAGGTAGGCCTAAGTAGTAGGTAAGTAGTTTCCTTTTTTTTTTTTGGTAACAAGCCTTTTTTATTTGTTTATCACAAGTAATATTTGCACTGCGAATATATTTGGTGCATATATTGTGTGAAAATTAATAAATTTTCACCTAATTATATAGTTTTCAATGTGGAACTTATTGACAAAAAATATGGGATAAATTTACAACATTATCTCACATCATCTTTTGTTGCTTACAAAAGTACCCAACTTTGACCTTTTTTTTTTCATACTTTGTCCAAATGAAAATAAATGAATTTCAATCTTAATTTTCTTTTCCAAGATCACATATCTATAAAAGAAATGTAGCAAAAATATCAAGTAATTTGACTGAAAATGCATTTGAATCTTCACTATTTCATACATTTGAACAATAATGATATATTGAAGATTTTTTTTGTTTTTTCATAAATAAATTTGTAAATAAAAATATTTAAAATCAACATGGTTTTTTTGGTTATGTATATATATATATAGGCATGAGAAAATATATTATGAATAATAATTTCCCACCTTTTAAAATTTTAATGAATTAATAAAAATGGTATCGATGTTGTATTTATTACCATGTGTTATATTTATTTTAAACTATAAAAAATTTAAAAATAAAATATGTCATCTATGCAACATATAATGTTATTTTCAACATTTGAGAATTTAAAAACAGTGTAAAATAATTTAAATGTCATAATTATTAATTTATACACATATATTTCATAATTATTAAATTTGGTCAAATTTTATATTCTTTGCTACCCATCACATCGAAACATGAAAAAAAATGCCATTTTGGGGCATATGGATTTCTTTTGAAATTCATTGGATATCGTTAATAAAAATAGATTTCATTATTTAATGTCAAAAAATCCAAAAAAAATCTTATCCATGAAGATTTTTAGTCATACAATCATATCCATGGTTACAAAAATACAACGAGGCACAAAAACATTGCAAATATGACTATATGACTAGAAATGGTCACTAATCACATTTGTCATAGTCATAAATGTCAAGTTTTGGTGTAGTGACATAATATGTTACCTTTAATGTTGGTCCCAAGCTTAAAAAATCTTAGGTTAGTTTCACCTTTAATTGGTTGAGAATAAAAAATTTCTATTGTTCGAGAGTATGAGACAAGGTCTTTATTTTCAATGTTTTTGAAATGTCATTAACATCTACATCCTATTGTAAAATATGAGATTGTAGAAAAGAACATTGATGTTCAGAACAACTTGGACATATATGAAATGATTATCACCTATAATGAACTAGTGAGGGAACTTGCCAACAAGGAACTTCTATTTTTCAGGCATTATCATGTGAATAGTAAGGAGATTAAATATCCACTTGAGTGGTGGGAAAAACATGAACCATTGTTTTCTAAAGTTGGGTTCCTTGTTACGCAAATTCTTAGCATTCTAGGGCCACAAATAGAAACCGAACATATTTTTTCATTGGCTGCAATTCTTACTAATTTTAAGAGATGTTTACAATGTGATGATTTAGATAAATTGATTTTTGTAAATAAAAATTAGCTTAATGATCCTAGAGTTGATTGTAAATGACCCTTTAGTTTAATGGAGTTAATTCAAATGGGTATGAAATTAGAGGAAAAATTTAAAAAGTTCAAAGAATCCTTTGAAAAGAATGAAGTTGTGGATGTGTGAACTCGTGACATTTGGATAGTTGTATTTTTATCAAATTTTTATGTCCATTTTTTATTTCCATCAATTGAGTTTCATCCTTGAAGTCAATTTTATAATTTTTTTAAAATTGGAAAATAATATAGTATATATATATTGATATCTAACCATAAAAAACTGCCATATGAAAATCGACGGTTCTCACATTTTGGGAAACCATTTCTATGACAATTAGATAAATTTATATATTAAGAAAAAAAAAAAACTGGTTTGGTTTTTTTAAATGGAAGAAAAATCTTAAAAAATTGGGTCGATTTTTTAATTTTGTTCCTTTAATCGGAATCAATGGTTTTCACAAAAAAATGAAAACCCCCCAACACTAATATGTTCTGACACAGCTGATTGTATGTAACATTTTTAAGGACCACATCAATTAATTCACTGAATGTATTTGTCCTTGAACAAAATTAACCAAAAGCAATTAACATTGTATATTTTTAAGTAAATTAATGTAAACTTCTAATTCAAGCATCGAAATATGTGTTATCAATTTACAACTTTGTTTTTTTTTTCCTCATTCATGTTTACAATGTTGTATAACCTTATTTCATTCATGTAAAAACACGGTTTTTACAAAGCAACATCAAACATGTCGATTGACAAGTTTAAGACATTTTTTATTTAAATTTATTGTTCACTCTTGGATAATGAGTTTTTAGTTGGGCTAATAGCGTGTGGGGCACATTATCTATTTATTATGAAAACTATTTTGTTTGTTTTGATTTGGCTTGTTAAAATTTCCTGATTTGCAAGGCCTCCACCCATGACCAAGTGGTGCCATTGGAGGTGGTTTTGTGTGCTTTAGACCTATGGTGCAAGATTTATTGAATATTGAACAATTTTGTCATTAAAAACTCATCAAAATCAAAACAATTTTTTTAGGAAAATTGGGGCCCACTCTTGGTAATATTAAAAAGTGTTTTGATGAGTGGGATTTTATGGAGATAATTTAATAAAGCTTATACCTAAGTTGCAAGAGATATTAAATTTCAAGTAATCTTTGTCATTGAAATTTCAATAGAAATTTAGAATTCAAATTCAATTAGATGGGTAATAATTTCACATTTGGGCTAGTGGCACAAGCCACACTAGTGTTAAATAAAAACATGATTCAATAATAAAAAGATATTTTATGTAGGTATCGATACAAACGATAAAATTGTTGGTTGTAATTTTGAGCTTTGTAATACATATTATGGACATATGATTGAACACACAAAAGTTGAAATAAAACAATGTATCAAAAAAATAACTCCTAGCTTTTTTGCATGTGAATTATGTGTCTTTGGACAAGTCTTGATCTCTTCTCGTTGATATATGTTGGGATGTGTGCTACTTCATTAAAGAGCCTTTTGGAAGCTTATGTATGTGCATAAGTGACAGTGTTGTGCAATTGATGCAGGGGGCGAACATGACTTTTAAAAGGATGATGGTTTGTAATGGAAATATATATATTTGCCATTAGTTTGATGGTTTTAAAAAAAATGATTGGTGATGATCAAGAAGCCTTTTTAGAAGGGACAAACAGGTTTGGTTTTTTAAAAGGTGTTTTTGACATCAAGTTCAATGCAATCTCATGCAATTTAGTATGTGTACTCTAATTAGACTACTAATAATTGAAAAATTGAATTGAAATTAATATATATCACTATGATATATGATGCTAAGTTGGGAAATGTGTGAGTCAATTTTACTTATGTTATTTGACTATGTTGTGTGTGTATCATGTTGTAGTTCAATGTGTATAGAAGATAGTCATTTTGGCTTCTTCGAAATATTGTTCCACCAACCTCTCATCATTAATAATAATAACAAAGTTATCAGCATACCTGATGAGGCGGACTAATGTTGTTTTTTGGGTCTGGCAAAAGAGAG
>Ga0116228_10006705_pt1 | contig 10283 bp, 8 predicted proteins | sample S1TSphfallax_2_FD_89694 | JGI IMG/M metagenome (GOLD analysis project Ga0116228, IMG submission 89694) | Host-associated microbial communities from peat moss isolated from Minnesota, USA - S1T2_Fc - Sphagnum fallax MG | ecosystem: Host-associated > Plants > Peat moss > Unclassified | place: USA... | reverse complement strand
GTAGGTGGAAGGTGTTATGCTATGCTTAATCTTTCATTTGCAAAGGGCCCTTGAAGGAGTAAGTGTAGAGACCTTCCTAATCCTGTGATCTACACATGTTTAGGTTCATGATAACCTTTGCCTCTTGCTTTATTGTGAGGAAAGCCCACATGTGGGCACATGTTGGGGACATTCCTCAAAATGTGAATCACATTTCATAGGCCTTTTATTTCTTCATTTAGGGGCTTTACCTTAAATTTGATGGAATTTTTTTTTAAACTTGAAAAAGACAAAAAATATATTGGCATGTAACTAATTCTTTTGTTCATTTTAGAAATATGTTTTGAAGTTTTTGCTAATTCTCAAAAAATAAAATAAAAATTCTAGTGATGATGATAATTCAAACTAGTTTAGGTGAAACATGTATGAGTCCAATAGTATGATTATGAACTTGACAATTATGAGATTCCAAACTGAACTACCTCATTATTTTCACCCACCTACATGAATATGAAAAGGAAAATTGAATTGAATTCAATCAATTATAAAAAAATTCAATTCAATTTTATTTGATTTGAATTCAATTCAACCAAATCCAATTCAATTGAATCTAAACTAAGTTGAATGTGAATTGCATTCAATGTATTTAAATTCAATATATTTTTTAATTCCAATTCAACTCAAATTGAATTGAATCTAGGAATTTGATTGAATTGAAATGTAGTCAATACAAATTGTGTGCAATGTCATTCAATATTTTCATTCAAATGGAACTTACTTTTTACAAAATCAACTCATTCTTTTCATCATTTCACTGTCACCAGTAGTGTAGAGCCAAAGTTAAGTAATTTATTTTTTCAATTTAAAAATTGGAAGACAATGTACGTTATGCTATTGAAAACCCTCGCTCCATGTGCCAGAAAAGGGGGGGGGGGGAGAGTGAAGGCCAAATTAAAAAGAAGAAAAGAAAAAGGAGTGAATAAAGGAAGAAGTAAAAAATGACAACTGCTAAGTGACAACCGGTGTTGTGAGTGTAAATGGTTTGGGACTTTATTTATATATTTTTACACGGTCTCATAAAACATTGTAAATGTAAATATAAATGAGTATATAAATTTATTTATTTATTTAAATGATTTTACATGGCTCTGTAAAACAATGTAAATATATAACAATGTAAAAAATGTGATTTTTACTTGAGGAGATTCAAAAAAATAAAAAACATCAGCATTCAAGGGTGGGGAGGACCTCAGTTTTTGTGGTGAACTGAATTTCACTCTGTCTCTCCTTTTTCTTAGCGCCTCGTTAGTGCTCCTACTTGTAAAGCCAATATAATTAGTCTTGAACCTTGTGCATTAAATGCTGATTTTCAGCATTTCATTCCCAGATCTAATAAATTTCCTTACTTTATGGATACCCCTGAAAGAAGGGTTTGGAGTGAAAGGAGGCCCAAAGACAGGGTGACTTTATAAATAATTTTAGTATTTACACTTACACTTCCCAAAACATTTACACGGGGCGTGTAAGTGTATTTGACAAATATTTACACTGGCCTCATGTAAGTGTAATAAAATTTGGACGTGTAAGTGCAAATGATTTACACTTGCACTGGATTAACACGCCGAATATATGGCTTTTGACACTTATAATACGCACAACACTGGTGACTAGTGCTGAGTAATTAAGTTAGCCATTGGGCAGCCGTGGGTGACGCATGATGCTCATGTGCGCATGCCCAGCCCTGCTCTAGCCACGTCGACGCGATGGCAGGCCCCACAGGCCAGTAAACCAGCCCTGCAGCACAGCATGGGCACGGGTCACGAGAGTGAGCTAAACTAACCATGGTTAGGGAAGGAACTGGAACCCAATGGAAAAAGAGGTCTCTTATCTATTATCATCCATCCTCATGTTACGCGATGGTGCGCTGGCAGCTGTTGGTTCGCTGTGGTAGAGAAATTGTGAGATCACGGGTGAGAGATTGGAGGCTGGGAATTGGGAATTAGTGTAGGTTGGTACGTTCGTTCCCCCAAGTGTCTTTTTGACTCCGTCCACACAAACTTAACAAAATAAGGACAATAAAAAAAACAATCAACACATTTTGCTCGTACTCTCTTTTTTGGTGTGATGGATTTTGCTTGCTCTCAACATTACGGGTTTTTTTCCCCGGTGGGATTCAATACGTCGAAGTTGCTTAGAAGAAGAGCAAGTTCCCAAAAAATTGTGCAGTCGGATTCCATCTGCTCTAGATGTGGGATTCGTCCTTCTTTCTCTTTTTCTTTTCTTTTTTGCTTTGAATGTTTCTATTGAATCGACTATTTTCTATTGCAGGAGATTGTCAAGAGCTTGAATCAGCTCACTACCAAATTCAAAGAGGTGGGGGGCTAGAGTGTAGTCAGTGTTGTATACACACACATAGGCGATTTGAGGGCCTTTGTTTTTAGCTGTGTTGAAGAAAGTGGTCAAATTTTGGCAATTTTTTTGACAGTTCTTGCTCTTATTTTCTGAAAATATGAGCACTCCCACATTTGCACTGAATATCATGGTCAGTGGGAAGAAAAAAACTGCATTGGAATTTGATGTTCTCAAGGTTTTGATTTTACCGTGTTGTGTGTGTGTGTGAGCAGAGACATATTATCTGGAAAGAAGAAAAAAGAGACAAAAATGGGACAGGCATGGAGTGTTTTCTCTAAGAAACCAGGTCCCAGTGGCTTTGGGGCCAATTCGACTGCCGAATTTGTGACTGCTAACATCGACTTGAATTCCAAAACTGCAATGGTCACTGGTAAGTTCTTTGGCTATGTCTGCCTGATCATCATCCCCAGTGTGTCTGTAGTTGGCAACAAAGTATTTTGTAGTCTTTTGCTTATATGAACGTCTCAAACACAAGGCACAAGGTCATCCATCACATTATCGAAACAGCGAGTCTCCCCCATGTATCGAAAAAAATGCAATTTAGTTCAAGACAATGAAATATGATCCATGTGTGTTGTTGTTGTTGTTGAAGGTTTGGTAGACCTTCTAATTTATTAGAGAAACTTAAAATCTTTCCATTTGAATTCTGAAGTCAGGTCACCATTGTTAATAGTTTGAGCATTTAAAATTATGTAGATCAAATCTATAAACCTGAATGAATACCAAAAAAATTGTACTACAGGAGCTACAAGTGGTGTAGGGAAAGAAACAGCAAGGGTGTTGGCAAAGAGAGGAGCACATGTGATTATGGCTGTTCGCAATACAAAAGCAGGGGAAGAAACCAAGCTCAAATTTCTGGAAGAGGATCCCAGTGCAACTCTAGATGTCATGCAGCTGGACTTGGGTTCTCTGGCATCTGTGCGAAAATTTGCAGGGGATTTTAGAGCTCAAAACCTCCCTCTAAACATACTTGTGTGGGTAATCATTTCCATTCAGCAATCCAATTGTTTAGATTGTTGGACTGGCATCAACTTGTGGCTTCTTCAAGGTCCAGGTGTTTTAACATAGAATTGAGTCCCACAATATGTTTTGTTTCAGAAGAAAGTTTTGCTTTGACAGTAAGAAAGTCAATTGTTGGATTTCAGATTGTCATTGTTTAGTTTGTTATTTTGCAGAAACAATGCAGGTGCAGTCTTGCCAGAGTTTGAGTTGTCTGAAGATGGCATGGAGAAAACTTTTGCCACAAACCACATCGGTTAGAACTTTCAAGAACATTTTGTAGCTTCCATTGTTTTTTCTATGGACTATTAGTGTGCTGGGCTTAATTTCAAGTGGATATTTTCCTTACTTTTGGCCATTTAGCCAAATTCGTCAGAGATATATTAGTGGAAGAAGAATTGAAATCCTCAAATGAAGTTAAGGGGTTTTGTTTGCAGGTCCGTTTCTGCTTACCAATCTCCTACTGGATACCATGAAAAAAACTGCTAAAGACACGGGAGAGGAAGGACGTATTGTGATGGTTGCATCTCATGCTCATGCTCTCGCATCAAAGGGAATACCTTATGACAGTCTAAATGACAAGAAAAGGTAGTAGCAAAATAAGGAGTAGCAAAAAGACTCTTGATGACAAACTCTGAAACCAAGAGGTAGAAATAAGAAAAACAATTACAAAATGGACAATGGGTGGTGTACATGACTTGATTCTTGATTGAGTGATTGCAAGAGTGCCCTAACAAAGTTCCTCCAAGGTGAAAGTTGTAACATGATTTGGAGGTTGCAGCACACTAAGTGGTGGTACATTAAGGTAAAGGACAGAAAGCAAGAAAGGAGTTTCCCTAGGGTGTTGAAACTTTCTGTGTTGCTTGACTAAGCAGGTACAGTTCTGGTTCAGCATATGGAATCACCAAGCTGGCTAACATTCTTCATGCCAATGAACTCAGTCGACGTCTCCAGGTCTGAAAGTGTTACACCTGCCAAAAGATTTATAGAGCTTTCATGTAGTGGCAATTTGGGAGGAAGTTCTTATTCCAAGTACTACTGTTAAGTCAAATGCCCTCTCTACCAAATTGTTACATTCTGAGGTATTGAGAAGCTCTCTAATTGATGCTTTGGCAACCTGAAATAATTGATACTTTCTTTCCACATTAGTATCTCTCAATTTCATAATTGTTACTCATCAGAGATTCCGCCCTTCATGCTAAGCTTCTTTATAGGGTCAACTGCTATTTCAAATGCATGTGACTGGCACACAGAACATCTTGAGCTTTAGCAAATAGTCTACCAAAGTTCCTAATGATGTGGCAAATCTCTCCCAAGCTCTAATTATGTCCAGATAATTGCCATTGACCTCAGACCCAGCTTATGGCCAACTGCCACTCAGCCAGGTCCTCCCAATGGCCATTACCTCATACATATTTCATGGAAACCTTTGAAGGGTAACCTGGGGTCAATACCATAAGAGCAAGACAAGGTTTTTTTTTGTCAAGAAATGAGCTTTAACATGAGGTCTATGGATTTGCCTTCAGGAGGAAGGGACAAATGTGACTGCAAATTCTGTCCACCCTGGAGTTGTTAGTGCCAGCAACTTTGGCAACACTCTAGGATCTGATAATCTATTCAAAAGTAAGTATACTTTGGAATGTGGTTTTGAGTTATTTTGTCTCTTAAGGCCTTGCATTGCATCATGATCTACAATTAAAAGTTGGATTTTAGTTGTTTTCTGGAAAGATTGTGATGAAGTTTATTTTAATATATAAGTACTAATTTATGATATATGTGACAGTTGTGTTTCTGACTGCCTCGCGCCCATTCATGGAGAGGACAATTCCTCAAGTACAATTTCAAACACCTTTCTCATCTTAGACCTGCAATATACAGTCATTTATGTAGTTTATGTTTATTTAGGCATCTGCAGGCATGGGGATTGAAGAAATCCAAAGTTTAGTCTTGGACAAACACCTAACTGTAGTTGCATGAAAGACAATTTTTTGCTTTGAGATTGTGGCTAGTTTGGGGTGTGTACATCAGATCCCATAGAAACGCTGAAACCAAGTACAGCAGATAGGAAAAAAGTACTAGGATGGGTTACTGGCCAAGAAAATGGTGTGCAAACATATGTAGCCTACCCTGAGAGTTCTGTAATACCTGCAATGTATCTAGAAAACACCAACTTCATCTAGCATCAAAGCTCTCTTTTCTTCTGGTTTGTTCCTAATTTATCAGGGCTCTTATTTATGAGCCACAATTGTTTCACATCAAACATGATGATTCATGAATCTAAAACATGGAACGTGATGTGGATGTACAGGGTGCAGCAACCCAATGCTATGTTGCCACAAGTCCTCATTTGAAGGGAGTATCAGGGAAATATTTCACGGATTGCAATGAAGTACCAGTTCTAGCAAAAGTTGCTGAAGACCCAAAAGCTGCTGAGGCTCTGTGGAAGTTCAGCGAGGATTTTGTCTCTGCACATTAAAGAAGGTGAACATCATCAAGTTCCTCACTTAGGGTGGTTTGAGTTTGTTATTAACATAAAAACTTGTTCTTGCTCAACACAATCATATGGGTTAGCTAGAGGAAATTAAGAACGGAGTCTTCCTTCCTCCACTCTTTTCAACTCCGTGTGCATATATATAGAGAGCTTGCAACTTTTTCTAGTGATTTACATTATCTTCTCTTTATGTCATGTGCAAAGTTTGGCAGTCCAACTTTATACTCCCCCTGCATCCTTCATCTAATCTTCTTTCTGTGATTACTTCTCTTCTCTATTCCAATTTGACTTCTTGATCATTGTGTTACTTGGTGACATGTTGCACTGCTCCATCTTTCATAAATTTCATCTGTTGAGACAGGAAAGTGCTGTTACTTTCACTTTGCCATTGTGTCAGAATTGGAGACTAACTCCTATATTTCTTCACACTCTTTCTTTTATGTATTGCTAGTTGTTACTGCTATTCCTTTTTGTTCAAGACATTCTGATCCCAAGCTTTAAAAGCCATTCTTACTTCAAAACCTCCCATCCAATGTCCTCCACAGTTGGCTTTCAAATACTCTTGTTATTCTCCAACAAGTAGGACATTAGCACATATGTCCATCCACTTTTCAGCTCCATGCTGGTTTTCCACATGTCCATAGTTTGCATGCATAATGTAGCTTTTGTTGTTGTTAGTAGATTTAGGGTTCTTTTTTGTGAGATCTTATCACTCTTGAAATATTAGCAATGTGGCAGTCCTACTTCTCCTAACAATTTGGAGTTTAATTGTTGAAAAAAGTCAATTTGGAAGTACACCTCTCTTGGTGTTGGGGCATGATGAATAAAATGTAGAAATCTGTTTTTCATAAAACAATAGAAACATTAGAAGTTCCATACTAAAAACATACACATAAGCATATCGGTATTTAATCCCACTCAAGTCAATTTATGGGTGCGTCGTTTTGAAGTCATAATTTTGATAATTGCATGCATTGGAATGAAAATTATTTCGCAATGTGGAAAGTGTGATGGTCAAGAAGTGGAACTTGCAACACAGTTAGTTCATCTTGTACTCTAAACCCAAGAATGGTGGTTGGATATGGCATTTGTAAAATGCAATTTCCTACAGCAATTCCACCTTTGCTTAGGCCACAAATTAAAATTGGATGAAGAAATGTCAAACCATGCCAATTTGGCTCAGCAAAATCGCCTTGGCCCAACATTTTTGCATAGTTTGCTGAGGTTGGTAAAAGGCACAGCTAAGCCTTACCCATGCCAGAAAAGAGTGTAGTTGCTTTTAGTAGTCTATGACCTATTTGCAGCCCTAGTTTTAGGTTTATTGGTGGGGTTGGAAAAAATTATCAACTAAACTTCGATGCGAGGAATTTGTTTCCAGGGTTACATACTAAGCATCACCAGAGATGTTCTTCAGCAATGCAGAAATGAGTACAAGTTCAATCTAACTCTTGGCAAGCCTTGTAGGCTAAATAGTATGTTGCAACCCTAACCTTGGGTTCGCAACCAAGGCAAGGGGTTGCAAAGTTGCGGGCCAAGAGGGAAGTGCAAAAAAGTGTGAGGGAATAGACCTTCACATTCCCAAAGCAACTCCCACATTGGGAGTTGGAATTCCAATAGACTCCCGAATGTTCAGAGAGCAATTGTAGGGATCAAAACCCAATGGATTGTGAATTTTTTATCTAATTGGAAAGCTCTTGGAACGTAGATGTTTGAAATGGGCTCGCATTGCCCATTTGGACATTTAAAACACAAGTTACGGTCAAAAGAAGGGACAAGAGTCAAATTGGCAGTTTGATTCCCAACCATTAAAAGTCAGGAATCGACCTGATTTCATTGGGTGCAGGTGGCATGCAACACATCACTGGAAATCTCTTGACGAAAGCTACAATTTTGCTTTAGACTTCATCTCAATCCGAAGTCTGCACGCAAAGTTATGGGGCCCCAAAGTTGCGAGAGTCTTAACTTTGGCAATTTCAGAACTCCCACTTGGGAATCCCGGGACAAAATGTCATTTGAATGTGGGCTTCATGGGCAGCCATAGAGTGTACTATAAGGGGGAAGGTGGTGGCTTCCCCCAAGTTTGGGCCGTGATGAGTCTTGTGAATTTGAATTGCTCATGGCTCGTCCTAACACGAAAAGTGCTCCAACTATGCACTAACCACTTTGTGTTGGTTTTGTGCAGGCCCGTGTGAGTGAAGCTTGTCAATTCTTCCTAGTCCAATCCCACAGCTCCAGCATGCCCCTCTACCCCTTCCAAAGTGCTACAAACCAGGGAACGTGCCCCGATTCTTTGCCCTTTTGTTGTTTTTTGTTTAGGATTCACATTTGAGACCCTTAAGGAGTTGGGAGCGCATCATAGTATTCATCTAGCTCAATGAGAATCATCCATTATTATAACTCTGTAACCACCCATAGCCACTTTGAAACCTTGTTCATTGACATTTAAGAATGTCAAATAAACACACCTTGACTGCCAAATTATTTAAACTTGGGTCTTCTAAACATAGGTAACAACCTTGGATTACTCAACTCTTATGTCAACACTAACATTGGTGTCCTCCATTCACAAGCAATTAATCAAAAATTCTTGGACCAAAAATGTCCATATATTGTTAATCAGCAATGGTGGCCTCCAATTGGTTGAGCTAGTTCATAAAGATGCAGAGTATCATGGAACAATAGAAATGGTTTTTCGTTACCCAATCACTTGCATGTGTAACATTATACCTGGAGGCAAATAGCCTCACAATTACAAATTCAAGCAACAACTTTTGTAGTTAAAAGTTAGTTCTCTCTACTATAGCACCAAGCAGACTTGAATTTATTATTCTTTTTCTTTCCTATTGCATTAATTAGCCAAATGAGTGTTTGACATTAGTATATGTAAATAAATGTTAGGTAGGTTGATAAATCGGACATAGGTAAATATATGTTAGTTAAATAGGTAGTTATACATTAGGTAAATAGTAGGTAGATAGTTTAGTAAGCATAACAAGTAGGCTAATTAACCAAATTAATATGGCGAATTTGGCTAAACATGGTCATTTAGTATGGTTGATTTGATTAAGCCATGGGAATCTTGATGGACCATTTAAATGCACAACTTAACATTTGGTCAAAATGGTCATCTTAATCAAAAGAACTAACCAAAATAACCATGTGCCTTTCATATACCATGTCTTTAATTGAAGCAAACATATTTTTAATCAATATAAACATTTTAATCAAGTTGAACCTTTTGAAAAATTGTGATTTCTTATAATGATTAATGAATGGATGGATAAAAAACAATGTCCATATCACATTACAAGGTAATTGTTGTCACGGGCATGAAAATTACCAAGACAAATGACAAAAGATTAGGTTTAAATTTAAATTCAAAACATAAAATGAAAGGATCGAAACAAGAACATAAAAGTTGAAATCAAGAACACGAAAAGTGCAAAAACAAAGTACAAACAAATTTTTATTGCAATGAAATATGCAAAATTAAACATAAAAGGAACATAATGAGATTATACCTCAAATTAATGTTGAACATATTAAAGATAATGGGGAGTCTTACTTTTATTATACCCTTTCAAAGACCTAGTTCAAGGAAGCTTCCATAGAAATTTCCATATACCCATTGACCAGGGAAGCTTTTTAAAAGACTTTCTAATTATAAATGAACTACAAGTTAATTAAAATTTAAAATTGAAAGTGAACTAAGAGTTAATTATAAGTGAGCTAATGATCAATCATAAGTTGATTAAGAGTTAATTGAGAATAATCTAGAAATAAACTATGAATTGCTTAAAAGTAAACTAAAAGTGAATTTAAAACAAATTAAAAATAAACTAGAAGTTAATTAAAAGTGAAATGCAAGTTAACTATGAATCATGAATGAACATCCATATGAATCAATTCCATTTGTTGTGTGGAAGTGAAGTCCTTAATAATTGCATTGAAATTACACAATAGTTGTACCTACATAGTTATAATTAAGTTGCACAAGATATATACTTCCATATGTGATGAATTATTTTTGTTGCAATTCATGTGACTTGCCCAATAATATTCATAGAAATATTTTGAGTTGCAATGAAGTTGCAAATGGTCATTGCAACTCAAAACCTAATTGCAAGGTTAGTTACAAATCATTATATTTTTCATAATTTTTTAGTAATTTATTTTCACTTAATTCACCTAAAATGAAATATAATTGATTATAAAACTTGACCAAAAAGAGAGGGGATGGTGATGGAGGTGGATGTGAGATGGCCCATTATCAACATCAACAAGACTATAAAAAATGGAAGTGATTTAGGATAGGACAAAATCTACCTTTTGACGATTTCCAAACCTTACCCTAAATTTTACGATTTAAGAATATGAAAACTTTATCCTTGGAAATATGTTT
>Ga0116228_10006704_pt1 | contig 10283 bp, 6 predicted proteins | sample S1TSphfallax_2_FD_89694 | JGI IMG/M metagenome (GOLD analysis project Ga0116228, IMG submission 89694) | Host-associated microbial communities from peat moss isolated from Minnesota, USA - S1T2_Fc - Sphagnum fallax MG | ecosystem: Host-associated > Plants > Peat moss > Unclassified | place: USA... | reverse complement strand
TATTAGCAAGCGATAAGTAGTTGCCCACATAGAATTTGAGAAGTAAAGTCTTATTGCTCAACTCTAAGATTGGAAGGGTTAACATTAAACAACTAAAATACAACTGAACAAACCTAGCCCCATTCTGCCTATTAGAATGAACATGTTGAAAAGTTTGAACAGTTATTGTTGGACAAAACCTTACTCAAAGTGTAAAACCAAGCCTTGGGAAATAGAAATCCCAAGTGGAAGGAGTGGTGGCAAAGTGTTCAAGAGTTCATAGAGGAATAAATTCAAAATAGTATGGAGTTGGTTCGCTATGATGAACAGAGTTATGAACTTGACCTACAAGCTTACTAGACTGCTTTCCTTGATTTCAAATACGAACCCCCAAGTTTCGTGTCTATGGAAATTGGAACCAGTAGTAAAGTTCTAGCAACACCATTTGTGGTACGAAGTTACTTTAAAACTACCAAAAATTTGATGTGGCACTTTCAACATTTAGATGCTAAATGTTTTACTAGTGTTTTTCACCATCATGAAGTGTGTTTTGAATTTTAAAAGTGACCCCAAACCATTAAAATTGATCAATATGTTGGGGATATTTTTTCACTACTTTTACACCTTTAAAAATTATGCAAAAAATATTTTTGAGATGCTAGAGGAATGGCATAGACTATTTTGAATAGTAAAAAATTACTATGAAGAGTTCATGTTTTGGGCTTAAACTTCATTGTCACAAGGACCCCAAGTAGGTAAAATAGAAAAAATATTTGTTCATGATGACACATGTTATTGTTTGTTTTTTTTTAAAATGTTGTTTTGTTTAGGTCTAGAGCATGGTAGCTTAATGTGGCTAGGTGTTATAGTTACACACATGTGAGTTTTTAAAGTGTCAAAATTTGTAGTTCATGAAATCAAAGCTTAACAAATTACATTATCACAAACTCCATTTCATGAATTTAAAGCTCCACAGATTCCATTTCCATAGATTTTATTTTTAAAAAAATTAGAGTTCCATAGATCCCATTCCACACTCCATTACCACATATTCCATTACATGAATTCAAAATGTCACAAAGTTTCCAATCCATGAATTTGAAATGCCATAGACTTTCCTCCAACTTTAAAACTTACAACAACATAAATTCAAACATTAGAAAGAGTTATACAAAACAGTAACCTTTATTACAAAAAGACCAAACTCATTACAATTGCAAGAAATGCAAATACCAAACTGTAATCTCATCTTGTTCATAAAAATCTGCAAAGAAACTTAATTTGAAGATTAAGATTTCACATATAATTCCCATAGCCTAAATAACATTCACCTTCAAAGGGTTGCCTATTGTACCAAAAAGTTTAATGTATAGACACCACCTTTGATGCACCCCTAAATTCTTCTTAAGACTCAAATCCGAGTTCGAAGGTGAAAACAACAAAAGAAAAAATGTTAATACGTTCCATAGCACATAACATTTTGAGGGTGGAGGACCATGATGAAGCTTTGGGATGAGGACTAGGACGAGTGACAAATGGGTCAATTATTTGCATGGACCTGGACAAACCAAACAACAAGTTAGTTAATGCATAGTTGGAGCACTTTTGGTGCACGAACAAGCCATGGGCACACATAAACTCACAAGATTTGCCACAACCCAAACTTGGGGAAAGCCACCACCTTCCCCCTTATATTATTTTCTATGATTAGCCATGGGGTTTACATCCAAATGTCATGTTGTCTTGGGACTCCCAAGTTGCGAATCCCAAAATTCCTGAAATTGGGACTCCCGAGACTTTGGAGGCCCATAACATTTTGTGCAAACCTTTGATTGAAGTGAGGTCTAAAGCAACGTTGTAGCCCTTATCGAAAGCTTTCTAACAATAGGTGGCACACCACTTGGAAACAAGGAAATTAATGTGATTCTTGACTTTTAATGATTGGGAATCAAATTAGCACTTTGACTCCCAGCCCTTCTTTTGGCCATAACTTGTGTTTTAATTACTTGAATGGAATGTGCGAGCCCATTTTAGACATTTAAGTTCCAAAAGCTTTCCAATGATATAAGGAACTATTTAATCCAATGAGTTTTGATGTTTGCAATCACTCTTTGAAGATTCAGGAATCCATTGTGATTCCAACTTCCAAATGGAAAGCCGACTTGGGAGCGTGTGGGTTCATTTGCTCACACCCTCCTACACTCTTGGGAGCATGAAATGTGATTCTTAGGCTTTAATCTTGGCTTGCACCTTTGTAAGCCTTTGTTTTGGTCATGAGCCCAAGGCTAGGGTTGCGATAACCTCTTTTACAAAAGATTTAGCTTGAGAATAATCATGGATGAAATCCATGCATGACTTATATTCCTCATCATAATGCAATGAGCAAAAAACTCACAAGAAAACATAAAATCTCAGAAGAAATACAACAATCTTGCCATGAACGAAACAACTTACAAGAAAATAGAAAATTTTAAAGGATAAATTAGACTTGATGTTGTAACAAGCAAAGTTTCTCAAGTAGGGTTTCAAAACCAAGAATGTTTTTTTTAGCTAGGGATTTAAACTAACAAAAGACTATACATATGACAAGATTGGGGTTGAACATGATTAAACTAGAAATTGTTGTAGTCAACTTAATTATTTAGCTTAAGATATTAGACATCCTTTTTTGAATTACAACACCACAAAAATGCATGACTAATATAACACTAAGATAATTACATGGACTTAACACTATTTTTATTTTAATCCACTAGCCAAGTTGTCTTGAAATGAGGAGGTATTTGACATGTATGAGCAAATTAGTTCGACATTACCATATACACATACACATAAATTAATTGAATGAGAAAGTACAACCAACAAGGAAGCAAATTTGAAGTAACCCCACAAAAAATACATATTAGGTATGGAATACCCTTGTAAATATGGGAGACCAAAACAAGTTGACTACTTTAGGCAAACTCCCAATGACTCAAAATGAATTGCAAGTACTCATATACCTTTATGTCAAACATGACAATGTTACAATATTTTTAAAAAAAAGAAGTAAACTCAGAATACTAAAAGAATATCCTAACCTTAATGCATTAGAATTGCAATATCTACACACACATAATACCTAGAATTAATGTTGTAATATAATTACAATATTTGCACTTGAATACCAATAATACTCCAAAATACCAATGGTTGTTATATAGTTTTATTGACATAGTAGATCAAAAATACTAGAATACATTACAAGTTATAAATTAATGCTATTAATGTATTAATGTATTACTTGTAATGTATTCTAGTATTATTAGATTATAGAATAACTAATTGTATAAGAATAACATTTTTAATATGTACTACATGCATGTGAAAAGTAATACATGTAATATTATAGTGAAGAAGAATACCTAAGTGTTGTACAATGAACTTAAACTACAAATGACCAAAAATAAGAATTTTTCCTTTCAAATGCACTTAATTAACCAAAATGCAGTACCACATACTTGAATATTATAGACTAAAAAATATTTGCAACATGGCAACACTCACAATCCAAGGTATTGTATTCATAAACATATAGAATATTGTAGCATATAGACAGTCACTAAATTCTTCACAAAAAAACCTTACATATTCTAGTTGTTATTCCAAATTAATAACATTTCAACAAACTATCTTTGGGTGTTACATATCATGGCATTGCCAACCCTCACCTTCCATAACAAAAATGGGATCATGACCAACCACATGAATTAGGATCATGATCTGATTTGATATACTTCTGCATTATCAAACTTGAAAGAAATTAAGCACTACAATTTGCAAGGAGTAATCATAGTACATAGTTTAACCATGTATGAAACTCATTGGCACATATTTGTAACCATGATGTATAACACTAAGATAGTTTGTTGATTACGACTAGAATTCAAAAAATATAGACAACCAAAAAAATAGTATGACAACCAAAAAATAGGGTTTTATATTACATCATAATAGTCCCATGTTCCTTCTACCTATTTCCTTTCACATGATCCTTCTTCTAGGATGTGTATAACAAATCCACTGCCAAATGTAGACATTGAATTCAAAAAATATCAATTCAATCTTCATCATCCAATTTCTATGGATTTTGCTGCTTTCAAGATATATGACCAATTCCAAGTATGACATTTTCACAAGTGTTCAAGCAACCCAAAAGTAAGGTTTTCCCCATAAACCCTTAAACCCAAAACTTGTTGTAGTGAATTTAGGTTTTTGGCTTACAACAATTAGATTTTTCAAAATTTACCTAGACACACAACATTGCCATATTGAGTGATTAGTAATTAACCTAATTATAGGGACCTCCAACCACTGTTGTTATGATCTACTAATCATCAAAAGTCAAGATGTTAGATCACAACAAATTGTGAAGGTGGGTTGTACATTATTATTATACTAGGTATTAACTTCCATGATATTTTTTTTTCATGCTTGAACATAATGCAAGATAAATTTTATCATGACCAGAAAACATTAGATCAAATTTGAACCCTATTTGCATATAAATATTTTTAAAATATTTAAGTTCATCCACACACTTTTAAACAAATGCAAATAGATGCAAAATTTGAGACCCATTCTATTTTGCATTTCACTTATGTACACCCTATTGCCATTTGAAAGATTGCTTGAAAAAGATAGCAATTGAGGCTTGATTATTTAGAAGCAAGGAAAAGGTTCCAAGACTTCTCCAACTTAGACCCATAACAAGACTAGGTGTAGGCTCAATCATAAAGGGGCTTAGAAAGAGACTATACTTAGTGCAAGATAAGATTTTTCCTAGAAATTGATTTGAAAACACATGGACATGAAATGAACAGAATTATATGACAAAATCAAATTTGAACTTGGACAATTTATTAAAAAGGTTTACTTGGCCATATTGCTATAGATCGACGATGTTCCACCCACATCTTCGCCTTACCATCCATTCCCAATGCCACCTTTTGCTTTTCGTACTCCTCCTTCTCCACGCATTAAATGTTTTTACTATCAAACCAAAGGGGGTGCAATAATTGCCCACATTTTTTACAAGAGGTTGATTCTTGTAAGTGCATGTAGAAGTGATTAGGATGGTACAAATGGCCACATGATGTTATTTCAACATCCATGTAAAGGTACCAGTTGCCACAAACAGCACATGGCTCCAATCCCAAACTAGTTGGCTCTTTGGATTGAAACACCACATGTACCTATTCCATTGTGCTAATGGCGTTCAAGGTCCCTTTTCCAAGATTGTTATTATACTTTACAAGTCTCATCTTGTTTGCTACTTTTGTTACAACCTTCTCCTCAATTTTTAAGGTTGCAATATTAATTTGTTCAAATTCCACTTGAACATCTTCAAGCTTTTCCTTGCCAACTTGTAATTGAACCTCTAGAGACTTGGCCATTCTCTTGTTCACTTGCAAGCTATGAAATTGGTAATCACCTCAAATTTTGCCAATTTTATCTTTTCTTGAAATTTTTTGATGGGTGCTATGGAATTCTCTTCAACAAGAATCTCTATGGGATTTTTGTTGGTGGATGGTAATGGATTGCCAAGTTGTTCCATTGCAGCTCTTGTTGATCTTTGCTAACTATCTTTCATTTTTCTTAAGTTATCTTCTAATGTTGCCACTTCAAACTCCAAAGTGGTTGTCTTTCTTGCACAAGAGCTACCCAACCATGACCATGTATACTTATCTTTTCTTCAAGTTTTCAAAGTTTCTAACAAAATGCCCAAGTTGTGAAATTAGTCACAAACAAAATTCAAAGCTAGCCCTAAAACCTACCTCCACATAAGACACAAATAGTTTTGCCACTGTGGGGATGAAACTATTAATATCCTCGCCTTGAGGGCATGGTGAAGGCCTTCAAGGTTAGGTTACATATGCATTCAAAAGATCATAATGAACTATTGGCCAAGAGATGCTCATGAACATAATGGCAAAGTTGAAATTTCAAGCTCTAAAATTCCCATGTGAATTTAAAAAAAAGTAGTAAACACCTTGCCTACTCTGACAAAATGAGAGAACATGCACATTTTAGGTCTTGCTAGTTGTATCCCAAGCTCCTAATGCACCTTTAATGCAATTGATCACCGCTCGAACAACAAATGTGAACTCTTATAGTGATCCAAAAAATGAAGCAGGGAATGAAAAAGCTTAAATTGTGTGATGAAATCAAAACTTTAGAAAAATTACAAAGCTTACAATTTTTTTTTCAAGCATACATTCCGTGACTATCACTTCAAATTGTGTGACTACAAGATCTACTTGGGTGGTCATCTTCTTCTCAATCAAGGCCAGTATATCCACACTAACAACTTTGAATTATAGGTTTAGTAACTCCTTAAGATTGCGTACACAAGCCATTTTTGCTTCAAGACCGGGTCTTGCAATAACATCCATTGTGTCCTTCTTTGACGCATCAAACTCTCCATGCACCCTAGCTAAAAAGCACTTACCTTCCTTGGACATTGTTGACATTGATGTAGAAGCTTGTAATGTTTTTGCGTGGGGAGGCAAAAATCCTTTTGAACAAGCATGCTCAATTTATGATTTGTTGGTGAAAGCTATGTGGCCAACCCAATCCACCTCCAACCTTTTGCACTCAACTAAAATGCCCTCCCCGAAAGCTAACGAAATTGTTGTAAATGACATTAGATGCTAGTGCACTATGGGCCATAGGTATTCAATGCATGCTTTCATCTCAGGATCTGAACCTTGCAATACTTGTATGGGTTCTTGCCCTTGCACACACCCCATTAAGCATCACAATTTGTAGTGGCAATATGCTAAATATTCTTTTTGTTGCATTTTAAATTGATCTTGATTTATGGTAGGTTCAAAATGTCGTGAAAATATTCCTTTGTCAATGGCTATTTTACCACTAAAGGTTTTTTTCAGGTTTACAGTTAATGTTTTTGATAAAAACACCTTGAACTATGACACTCCATGGATAGGTAGTATGAGTTACAATACAATACAAGTGGTGAAGTTCAAACACTACATTAATTTGGGTATTCTATTGGCTTCTCATTTTTTTTACAAATAATTAATGACAAATGAAACTTGTGCAAAACATCTACCCTTTGGTGGGACCATGCATGCATAATCAATGTTCATCAGTCGACATTTAAGCAATCTTTAATCCATGATCGGTTTAACCTCTCATTGATCACCATGTGTCAATCACTAGTTCACCTTCAAGTTCCTTCCCATGGGCGCCATGCACAACCTTTCAAATTTTTTTTTGTAATAAATCACATTGGCTTTTGTGAGGGTTTAATATGCTTTGGATTTTGTTGCATCAATAATCAATGTTTTTCTACTACATGCTAACCTTCAACATAAGTTTGGAAACATGTTATTCCAAGTTTAAAGACATGTGTCTCTTTCACATGAGGGCATATAGTTTATTTTACTTGCTATCGAGCGTCATGTTCTACCGCTAGCCCCAATAGGAACTTTATTAGGCAATTGTTAATTGAGATTCATTAATAGATTTTTTTATGCTCTTTCTTCCTAGTTTAGTTAGCAAGCATTACTTATGTGTCAAAATTGTGTAGGCTGATTTTTCTTGGCATGGGCCCCCTTCAAATTCTCCAGATCATTGTACTTGCCATTGATAATTGATAATCAAATTCTAATAGTCACAGCAATACCACGAACAAAATCAGTCCATGACATGGACTTTCCTAATACAAAATGCACCCAATACCATACCAAAAATTAGACACAAGCATAACGTGACCCTACACATTTTCTAGGAAGGCCAAATAATAGTTCAAAGTTTGTTGTATGACTACCTAGGGAATTTGAGGGTAATGGGTGGCATGCCCATCATATTGCTTGATTACAATTTTTTTCCGAGTGGCATCCTTCACATTTGGTGAAATTGTAGTTTTTATAGTCCAAAAACTCATAATCTTCTGGATTGCAACATCACATAAAGAATCACTTCGCCTTTCAACCTTTTTGTTAAGCCAAAAAACATCTCCATTCAAGATGGAGTTTTGATTTTCTACTACTTTTTAAATATTCCTTCTGTCCACACCCAACATTCGAGCCACCTGTCTATTGCTATTGCGCTTATCAAATGTTGCAACACTGCATATGATATCTTTAGCCATAATAAATGGACCAAACTTTTGACTTGTTAAGTGGTTTGACAAGCTAGATTTTAGATTCTTTTGAAAACAACATGGTTCTCCTTTATTCTTCCTGGATTTCACAAATGTTTTGGAACATAATTTTGCAACAAGTTATGCCTCAAAACTTTTTCAATGACCACACTCTAGCAATCATAACCTTTTAACATTGGTAGAAAACCTCCCTTTTCTAACCAAAAGTTTTCAACTACATGACATTTGCAACTATGTTTCAACTGGATTTTTTAATTTTAAAATAAAATTATGGAAATTATCAATTAAGTTGTTTCTTTTTACTATATTGGTATATAGTTGAAAACATTTTTCAACTACATGGTCATTTGCCGAATATTCTCAGCATTGACAATGTCTCCAAGTTGAACTTCTAACTATGTTGGTAAACAATTTGAAACATGTTTCAATTAAAGGGTCATTTTTGAAATATTCTTGGCATTTTATGTTTTTTTGTTGGCACATAGTCAAGAAATTGACTAGTGTTCAACTATTTTGGATGATAAAATGTATGGATGATAAAATGTAGTAGAGGATGGATGAAATACAATCTTGTTTGCATCTATTTCTTTCAACTAAGTTAAAGAACAAATAGGTAATTTTAATTTATACAAATAAATTATAATATTTATTTAAAATTATGATAAAAATTCATTAAACACTAATGTACCCTATGTCATTGGCCCAAGTTTGAATGCATTCAATTGGATTTTTATTCCAAACCCCTTTTTGCAATTTGTTTGAATTTCCAACAATAATACATACCCACCAAAAATTCAACAATATTGTTCACATTTTAGATTTCAAAATTACAAACTCAACTTTATTAAACCAAATTTGGTGAGGGCTTTCCAACAATACCAAGAACACCCCCAAATTCCAATATAGTTTTCAATTTTGATTTTTCAAAAAAATCAATGAAAAAATGGTTTAATAATCAATAGATTCCACATTGTAGCTCCAAACATTCTAAACCAAGTGGTTTCACCCCTATTCATTGAGAACTTTTTGATGATAAGTTCCAGAGCATAACCTAGGACACCATGGTTTGGGAAATATCATTATGACAAAACAAAAAAAACTACATTCCTTCATGGATAAATAAGGTAACATGTGTTGTTGGCCCCAAGTGTGAACACACTCAACTCATTCTCCCTTTTAAACCCAATTTGTTGAATTTTCAACAACAAAATTCATTCAAAATTCAATATTTTCCACACCCTAGTATGAAATTTATGAAATAAATTTCATTAAATCTAACTCAACAATTTTCCAACAACACCAAGTACACCTTTAGATTTGAGTAAAATTTCTATTTATGATTTTAATAATGTTTATTAAATAGATGGTTCGATAATCAATAACCTTTGCATTGTAGCTCCAAAACATTTCAACCCAAGTCAATGCACCTTTATTCATTGTTAGGTTTTCAAAGATATCAATAACATTATATGAAATAATTTGGTTTGGGAAATTTCAACATGATAAAATAAAACAAAACAAGCTATCTACTTTCATTAATAGATTAAATTATGTGTAAATTATCTTTGTATAAAATGAATGGTTATTTATGATGTAAATATTTTTTGTGCACCTAAATATTAAATTTTAATTTCAAAATAAAATTTAAGGAAATTTTGAAATATGAGTTTGTAATAATGTAAGTTCAATATATGTAATTTATTATTTCTTTGTAAATCAAATGTTAATTTACAATGATTCAAGTAATGATACATAATCCATAATTTTGTGGAAGTTTAATGTTTATTCATTTTTATACGTATGATGTCTTAATATATATTTTAAATTACAATAAAGATCAATAACTATTAAGGTACACATAAATGTCTTTTGTATACATGAATGATAACATGTATGATGAATTTTTTGTGCATATAAATATTACACTTTAATTTGAAAATAAAATTTTAAAAAATATTGAAATATAAGTGAACTTAATAATATGTTTTTGGAATATGTTCAATACATGTGTAAATTATTATTTCCATGTAGATTCAATGTTAGTTTACAACATATCAAGTAAGGATATTTAAGTAATATTTTTTTGGAATATGTTCAATACATGTGTAATTTATTATTTCCATGTAGATTCAAT
>Ga0116228_10006702_pt1 | contig 10285 bp, 12 predicted proteins | sample S1TSphfallax_2_FD_89694 | JGI IMG/M metagenome (GOLD analysis project Ga0116228, IMG submission 89694) | Host-associated microbial communities from peat moss isolated from Minnesota, USA - S1T2_Fc - Sphagnum fallax MG | ecosystem: Host-associated > Plants > Peat moss > Unclassified | place... | reverse complement strand
TTATATTTAGTCATGTGTTTACCCTAGGAAAGTAAGTGGAAAATGGGGGAAAATTGGACAAGTTTTTTTCACCTTCTCCACAACAACTTCATCATTTATCTATTGCCAAAAATAATCCATACCCCTTTGCACATAGAGGTTTTCATTGACCACATGTTGATTTGTCTTCAAAACATATAATTCCTTCATTGTCACACTCCCATTTGCAATTGTGGCCTTCTTTTGACCAACGTGTTTCCATGAATAATTCAACTTGGGCATTAGAAGTTTGTTTTAGCCTTCAATAAAACTACAAATTTTGTAGTTGACCTACAAGATGTTCCCATCAATACTCACAATAGATTTTGCCCAAAGTAGTTTTGCGGCCCATGACTCTTGGAAATGACAATTCAATTTATACACTTTCTTCTTCTTTTGCTATTGGTTAGGTTGCTTATGTTTGGATTGGATCAACAACCACAACATCCAACTTAGGGTTTTGGCTATTATTTGCAACATTGCAAGGATTGAAAGTTCTACACAATTTTAAAAAAAAAACTTGTGTTTGAATGCTTGTGTGAAGGAATGCCGTGTGAGAGTTGTTTTCAAAAGTCGTGGGACTTGTTTTCACATTTTTTGTATATTTTTTTATTGGAGGTTTTCTTTGAATTGTGCTAATGGAATCTTGAATTTTGTGAATTAAAAAAAATGCATGCACCAAGCTAGGCCTCACATGGTCATATTCATAACAAAAGGTAGTGCCGTGGTAATAAACATTAGAAGAAAAATTGTTGTTTGTAATCAATTTTCATGACTAAAAAATATCGTTTGCAATTGAAATGTCATTTACAACTACTTTTAATTGTGGACAACAATTTTTAATTGCAAAAATTGGTTGCAAATGACAAATTTTTTTCTAGTGAAATGTAAAAATTTCATAATTGACTCTAAAATAAGAAATTCAACAAACTCAAATCTCAACTCAAAAAACTTAGACTAAGAACTATTTCAAAAATTAGAACCTCAAACCTCAAATTGAAAACAACACAAGTTTCAACCTTGAGGTGTTCAATTAATTTGCGAGGCTTGAAAACCATCTTTATAACAAGTAGGTTTGTAACCTATTGCAAACAAAAAGAAGCTCCATTGAGCTTTAAAAAGTTGTTGCAAATTGTAATGTGCATAAAGCTTGTGCCTTGACGCAAAAAATGTAGAAATGCTAGACAATTGTAGTGCCATTGCAAATCTTCAAATCGTTGCATTGTGCAACATGCACAATCAATATCCAAGTTCTTGAATCCTAAATCAAACCTTCAAGTCTCAAGGCTCTTTGAGTCTTGCAATTTGTTCAATCAACATTTATGATTGCAAAGTCTAAACATTCATGATTCAACAAACCAATTACCAAACTATTTATAACTTCAAAGCAAAGGAAAAATGAAAGCTTGAAAAGACTTTAATCTTGAGCATTAAATGTTAAGTTTAACATTCATAATTTCATACTTGAGATTTAAAGGCCAATTGGCTACAATCCAAGCGGAGAAGGTTTTAAAAATCTTACACTAAGATTTGTTGTTGTTGAGAGCTTTGATTATAGAAATCATATTGAAAGGTGATTGACGATGGCATGACGATGGCATGTTGAAATGTATAAGGAACTCTAATCAATCAAAGGTTAGGATCATTGAGCAGGAGCAGCAGCAGCTTCTAAAGTGCATCTTGCTTCATCAGTGTACAACATCCATCATCAGTGATGAGAGAACTGTGGAAACCCAAGAAGAGTTGTTACTTTCTTTGCTGCAGCTCCAACACCTGTTTGACTGTTGTGAATCAGATATTTTGAGACTGGAACTTCCAGGATCATGATTTTTCTTTTAATGGCTGCCTACAAAAAAAAATGACACGTTACTTTGTTTGGGGGAGACTCACAGATCATCTGCAAGAAGATTTCATAATATCCATGATGATGATGATGTTTTGGTCAGAATGTTGAGCACCAGATCATCATCCATTTCAGCTGATCTCTCACAGTGAATTAACAGTGTTGTTGTTGGTGTGGTGGTGGTGGTGGTGGTGGCAACATTTCTGCAGGACAGCTGCTGCTGCTGCCACCCACTCAGTGCAGCCACCTGTCCCTCACACCTGGGCTCGATCAATTTGCACATCTGTCCTTGATCTGGGTGTTGGGTTTTGCTACCTTGCCCAAGTTGCAAGCAACAATGGGTTGCTGCTTGCTAATAAAAACAGACACCCATGTGAAGTTGAAACTTATGTGTTGTTTTTGTTGTTGCATTTTATTCTGAGTCTATTCTTGTAATCACTTCAACCAAAAAAATCTCCGATCGCACCTTGGCATTTTGCTTATCTTCATTAAGTCCAGACAAAGCAGCATAACGATGGAGGGTTTGTTGCACCACCACCACAACAAGGATCAGGTTCCCCTTCAAGCAGGGGGAGTAAATCCAGCAGCTGCAGGAGTTGCACCAGCAACTGTGGGTCCACTCACTCATGAGCTTTTTTTTCTTTAGACTGCCGCTAAAACTCTTCTTCTCCATGTTGTGAAAGAATTCTTCTGTGCTTGTGGCTGCATCATGTCATCATGCTTGGTCTGATGCATTCAATGTGAGTCCCTATCTATGTGTTGTGCAGGTGGTGCAGCAGGACCCAACCAAACATCAGAAACACAGGAAGCAGGAGGCAGAGCTAGCTGGAGTAGCTGCTGCGGGTTATGGTTTCAAGGAACATCACGACAAGAAGAAGCTGGAAGAAGCGACAGGAATGGAGAAGAAACATCATCTGTTCTAAACACAAATTTTATCTAGCAAATTCTAGTCTTGCTAGCAGCAGCAGCAGCACAGTGGACTTCCCATTTTCATGTACAGTTTTTTCAAACAAGACCAACCTTCCTTGGTAATTGTGAGAATTTTCAACTTATATGTCTTTGGGGGTACATAGGATGATCATGTCCACAGAGTTTGCGCAGCAGTAGATGATAAACTTCTTCTTTGAGCTTCTTATGTCTTTGGGTGTATATGGGACCTTCAGCAGAAGGACACTCTGTGAATGAAGAATGGGTGTGCTTTTGACAAATCCTAATAAAATAATGGGTTTGGTTTTGTCGCATCTTACCTGATGGATGAATTCCGGAGCTTTCTTTCTGAGCTTGTAAAATCTCTTTTTTGGCAGAATTCAAATCAAACATGATGGGTTTTTTGGGTAATTGGGTTTTGAATTCAAGAGCTGTGACTGCAAGATAGTTTGTTCCAAGCGAGGAAATTTGTGTACTTACAAATGTATAATGAGACTATAATGAATGATGTCTTCGTAAGTCTCTTTCCACCATCCAAATCTACCTCGTTCAAACCTAAAACCTCACTTCCTTTCTCCATTTTACAGTGGATATGGAAAACACAAATTATAATAGACCTTTCCATGTCCATGTTATGAACATTAAACTAATTCAATGACATATCTGAATCTACCTCTTTTCAACCTCTCTCAGAGCATGCAATGTTGAACATGAAAAGACACTATCTTGAGATCTGGCATAAATGAGAATGAAACAATTGGGTGCTATTTAAGAACAAAGAGAGAGAAGTGTAAGTATGGAACTTGGTAAGGGATTTTTTCTTTGATAACTTCAAATGAAACATGGTTCATCAGTATCTTCGGTTGAAATCAAGAGTTTTTTGAGCAAGAAAATTTGTCTATTTCATAAATGCCAAATAAATTGCGGTTTGTATCATCGTCCAGATTTGAAACTTAGCTTCTGAGCAATATTTTTCTTTGACAAATTCAATTGAAAACATGGGTTGTGTGGGTTGTGTCTATCTTTGGTTTAATTTTAGTAGCTTTCTGAGCAAGTATCACAGGCTTGCCAAATTCTAAGCATGTCATAAAATATGGCTAAACCTTTTTACAGATGATTGGTACCTTACACTACTATGCCACAAAATCATTCTAAAAAAACCAAAAAAGATGAAACTAAAACCCTAATGAGTAAGAGAAGCGCAGCCAGAGGAGGGATGAAATGTCTTGCTCACAAGTGGTCCTAAACCTAATGAATGAAGAGCAGGATGATGGAAGGGTCTAAATTGGTGCTAAACCGAATGAATGAAGGGCAAGATGAATGAGTCTGTGCCAACAAGAAGTGGGTGCTAAACTCAAGGAATGAGGAGTAGGATGAGAGAATCTGTTATGACTTGGGGGATGAAGATCTTTAACCAAAGACATGCATGCACCCACCACCCCACAAGCATGCTACACAAAATATCATATGGTTTGGATCTGGAAGTTAAGTACACCAAACTTGATTGATAATCACCAATAACAAACAAACAAACAAACAGCAAGCAGCAAATTCCACCAGCAGCAACAGCAGCCAGCAACAACAGCTATACTTTGTGATGAATCAATGAATCAATGAATCTCTTTTGATCTTTGTGCATGATATTTTTCATGTGCTCACCTACAAATCCTCCTGTTGATTCTCCAGAGGGGTTGTAAAAAATAGTATGTGGTTAGATTTTACACATGAAAAAGACTTGGGAATTGCACTTAGAGCATGACCCATTGAAGCAAGTGTGAAGAACACAAACAATTGAACAATAATTACACAACTTGGTGTATTTGTTGTGTATATATAGAACTGTATAATGAACAACAGTTAGCTAACATATACTTACAACAGTTTTGCAGAAGAACTTGAAGAAGAAGAAGAAGAAGAATTTGAATTCTTCTTCAAAAAGGAGAGTTTGAAGGAGAATTTGATGAAAAAGAATTGAAGAAGCAGGAGAGTTTTGAAGGAGAAATTGAAGAAGAATTGAAGTAGAGGAGAATTTGAAAGAAGAATTTGAAGAAGGAGAGTTTGAAGGAGGAGGAGGAGAGTTTTGAGCTTCATGGCTATGATGGGTGCATTACAGCAGCAGGAAGCTGGAGTGATGAGTGGTAGTGATCTGAATGGTGAGTTGGGGATGACTCAGATGCTGTTGCAGCAGGCGATGATGATCAATGGCATGACTTTGCCTGTCATTGCAGTGGCGGCGGGAATGTGGTGGAGGTGGCAGCGAGCAGTGGTAATGAGCAAGTCCAAACTACGCGGTAGCTCTGGCTTCCCTCTCCTTGGCGAGACTATGGCATACATGTCACAGATGGGATCCCCACTCGCCAATTTCGTCGACAACAAAGCCAAAAGGTTGCATGTGTGTCTGTGTGTGCAGCACATGTTGAAGAATTCTGAATGCGAGAGATCTGGATTCAGATACTTGTGTTGATCATCTCTCTCTCTCTCTCTCTCTCGATTCTGAAGGGAAGTTGGACTTGGGTTATGGTGCAGGTATGGGAAACTATTCAAGACACATCTGTTTTTCCAACCGACAGTGATAGCAGCAGAGGAGGAGGAAGTAAGAATGATAGTGCAGAAGGAAGGGAAGCTGTTCGACGTCAACTACCCAACAAGCTTTGCAAATCTACTGGGACCTTACAACGGTCTCAACATTGTGGGTCACATGTGGAAGCGCATGCGCCGCTTCATTGTCGCCAATGTGCTCAAGCCTGAACTTCTCCGAGAACGCGTCAACTTCATCGAGGATATGGTCATCGAAGCTCTCTCCTCTTGGGAAGGTCGCACTGTATTCGTGGAAGACGAAGCTCGAGCCGTAAGACGACGACTCGAGCCCTAAACCCCTAAACTCTGTCCTTCCTTCCTTCCTTCCTTCTTGAAAAGCTTCTTGTATGTTTGTTGCAGAGTTTCCCATCTACTGCATGTGACTAGTTTTATACCTCTGTGGTGGGTCCTTGTGCAGTTAGCATTCCATGTGACTGCTCTCATCCTCTGTGTGTGTGTGTGTGTGGTGGGTGCCTGTGCAGCTAGCATTCCATGTGACAGCTCTCATCGTTCTCAACATACATCCGGGTGAACTGAATGACAAGATCAAGGAGGACATGTACATCTTGATCAAGGGAATGTTCTTTCTGCCCATTGACCTCCCTTGGACTGCCTATGGCAAAGGCATGCGGGTACGTACAGATGACTATAGCTTGAACCTCTTGGCAAGCATGCAGACGTCGAGTCCTAGGACCTTATTTCCTACTTGACAATATTGACAAACACGCACGCACGCACGCACACACACACACACAACCTGCTTAGGATTGCAGCACATTCATTGTTGCTGTAAGTAAATTCGTGATGTGGTTGTGGAGTTGATCGTGCATGGCCCACTGTTTGCTGCATGCATGCAGGCACGAGAAAGAGTAGTGAAGACACTCACGGACTACTTGGAATCGAGGCCAGTAAAGGACGACATCTACGACAAGTTCATACAGACCATCCGTGAAGACAGTCCGGAGGACACGGAAGAGATGTTGCGTGGACAAGGACGGGATCTTCTGACGGGTCTCTTGTTCGCAGGCCACGACACTACTGCTGCTACCATGGTCTTCACTGTCAAGTACGTCGGCGAGAATCCCCACGTCCTCGCTGAAATCCGGGTAATCCCCTCCCCTAGTGCTCGCTCCTGCCACAGAATTCATTCTTCCAGCTCCTCCTGCCATGGATTTCACTGCTCTGGGTTTAGGGTTTAGGTTCTTAAGTACTCTGCTGCAAAGTTCTGATCTTAGTAGTTTTTGGCTAATTTGTGTCATGTGTGTGTTTCACTGCTGCTGCTGCTTGACTGATCACAATTGCAGAAAGAGCATGAGAATGTGATTAAGCTGAAGCAACCTGGAGAGAGGTTGACATGGGAAGACTGCAAAGCCATGAGCTTCACACAAGATGTAGGTTACATGCTCAGAAACACCAAGTTCAGGAAAGTTCACAGTCTAGCTCTCACAATGCTGATGTATCATGATGATCAGAATGAACTTTGCTTGCAAGCTCACAAGTGTAGTAGACTGTAGAGATCGATCAATCTTCCAGAATTGATGGTGTTGTGTGTGACTTGTCAGGTGATCACAGAGACCTTGCGGCTGTGTAACGTTTCCACTACAACATTTCGGAAATCTCTTGAGGATGTTCATGTCGGAGGTAATTAATTGTGTTGAGAATTTCACAGGTGCAGATTTAGAACTTAGTTTGGATCTAGATGTTGTTGCAATCCTTGGTTGCATGCACATGGATCTCTAGCTGATTGCAGCTTGATGGTCGGTGTAGTGCAAGTTGATTTGTCTGAGCCTGGAGGACATGCTCCTACTGCTGGTGCTGATCGACCTTGCTGGTTGACAGGGAAATTGGTAATACCCAAAGGATGGATGGTACTCCCTTACTTCCGATCGGTGCATTACGATCCCACATTCTATCCGGACCCTTACAAGTTCAATCCTTGGCGCTACAAGGTTCTCCTGAACTTCTAAGTCTTGCCTTTCAAGTCCTGGTTGAAACGATAGCATAAACTTCAGGAATCTGTCGCTTCTTCTTCTTCTTCTTCTAAGTCTTGCATTCAAGTCCTTGAAACCACTGCATCTTCAGGAATCTCTTCTTCTTCTTCTAAGTTTTGCATTCAAGTCCTTGAAACCACTGCATCTTCAGGAATCTCTTCTTCTTCTTCTTCTTGCCTGTCATCCACTGCATTATTGTCAGGAATCTCTCCTACTACCCTGATCTTGAAACAAAAAGTCCCTCCAGCGGCTTTTGACTCTTGTTGTATCTGTCAGCAGCAATCAATTTGACATCTGCTTCTCCCGAGTCATTCATTCATCCATGATCTAGTAGTAGGCTTCATTGAAGCTTGAGTTTAAGATCAATTGTGCAGCTGCTGTATATTATATTTGAATCCAAATTTCTTTGAGAGAAATTTTTCTTCTTCTTCTTCTCCTTCTTTCTTCTTCTTGCAGATGATGATGATGATTCTTCTTGTGAACAAGTTCTTGATGGTGGTGATGATGGACACTGGATACATCATGTGCATGACAGGAAGCAGGGACCAAATTACCCTTCTTTGGATTTGGAGGAGGAGCCAGGTTATGCCCTGGTTCTGAGCTTGCCCGCACTGAGATATGCATCCTTCTTCACCATCTTGTCACCAAATTTGAGTAAGCTCAGTCTCTAGTGCTACAATTTTACTCTCATCTCTCATCAATCTTCCCCCCCTCCCTCCCAAGTTCCATAACAACAAGTAGGTCTGTTCAGGTTGCAAAAACACCACATAACACACCAAAAAATTCATCCTTGATCATCATCATCCTAAACCCTAATGGTAGATGAAGGGTTGATTTTCAGTTGTTGTTTTTTCTGGGTGTTCATTATACTTTAGGTGTTCTTTTTCTGTTTCTCTCTGGGCAATCCCTAGGTTTTCATACTCCAGATAAATCTGTTTTTAATCCCTTGACAGACACTCTTGGGAGTAAGCCCCTAGGTTTCCACACTTTGGATAAATCTGTTTTGAAGTCATTGAGAGACACTCTTGGGAGTTCCTAGGTTTTCTTACTTTTAATAGATCAGTTTGTAACCCATTCACAGGCTCATTCATGAGTTCCTAGGTTCTCATACTTCTTCACAGATCAAAAACTTAGGGGGTTGGTGATTTGGATGGAACTTCACTATATAATAATATGGTAGTAAATTTGAAAAAAACTTGGGAATCTCATCAAGGCTTTGTCTCTTTGTATCTTTTCCATCAAGATCAAGATTTTTGTTTGTTTGTTTGTTTTTTTTTGCAGTTCTTGGGAATTCATTGGAAAGGACATACCTTCCTTCTTCCCATTTCCGAGGTTGAGCAAACGACTTCCCATTAGGGTGAAGCCACGACAAAAGACTGTTAAGTGATCTGGATCTATGCAACTGTACCCAGAAACTCATGTCAAGATTTTCTACTACCATTGCCAGCATATCCATAGTTTATGATGGAATCAACAATCGAGAGCCTTTGCATCAAGCACCCAGCATGCAAAACAATAATTTCTTACATCCATGGAGATGGACATAATATACAAATTCTCTTGGATTTCTTTGAAGAACTTACTGAACATTTTGCTTCTAAAAGTGCATTCAGAGTTTAGCTAGTAAAGATAACAATCCGAATGATAGCTTTAATGTCTGTTATGATGCAGCTTGGTGGCTGAAAATCATGATTACGAAAAAAATAATAGTCCTAACCCTAACTGGGACTAGCTTAGCTTGAACATCACTAAAATCATGGTGCATTATAAACTGGATTGTAGAATTATACATTTACAGAGCTCAATGGGATGTACTACGACCGTATGAACTTTGAGTGGGTTTTTTTCTTCTCAATTAGTTTGACATGATTTGCTCTCCATCTTTGCTTTCCATTACCATACTACCTTATGAGCTTTGAATGGGTCTTTCTTTTCTCAATTAGGTTGACATGATTTGCTCTCCATCTTTGCTCTCCATCATCATATGCAAAATTGTTGTTGCACCAAATGTACTTAGACCTTGTGTCTTGGGCTTGCATTGTCTTTTGTCTTTAAACTTTGGTTGAATAAGTCTATGTCTAGTTGGTGATGTTTTAGTACTTGTATCTCAATGAGACCAATTAAATACGAGTTTGATTGTCCTTTTATTTTTCTTTAGTTTTCAATTTTGTTTTCTTTTGCACTAGTGTTTTTGGGTTGAGAGGTAACACGTAGTAGTTGCTAGATATTATCCATGATAACAAAACCCACGGCACAACTCACATGCAATTTGGTGTTAAGCTTACAACTAAGTAATATAAGACTATAGAAGAATGGAATACAACTAGATCAATTCTTGCATCAAGGTTTTTCATTTGTACAAGGTAGTTTACATTTGGGTAATTCCTCGTGCTCCTTGTAATGCTTCAAATCAAACCCAAGCCAAAAAAACTTTTTTATTGAATACATTTGTTGGGCTTGCCTACCAAGGCAAGAAGGATATTGTTGTGTTTAGATTCATTATAGAGTATAGTAGCTTAAGGGATTTTGAACCCTAGGTAATAATAATAATAGGTCTATTTTTACACGAGGATTTTTGAAGGATGATATTTTGGCTTGTGTTGAAACTTGAGATTAGTTATAGAGTTATGATATCTTGAAGGATTTTGGTTTTTTTGAAGATTACATTTTTGCATGGTGAAATATTTGAGTTTTCATAATTCTTCTTTTGCTTTAAGATACGTTTTAATGTAAATGGCAAGGCCGTAGTGTGACACACCCCTTGTTCATTGTTAAATTCCCTTTAGGTGCATTAATTAAGATTTCCCTACTTTTTGATTTTTTCCCTCACATACTACTTTGGTTATTGCACATTAGCATGAGTGATTTTCCTCTTGTAAAACTCTGATTTTAATCAAGAGTTGCCTTATATATGTGTGTGTGTGTGTGT
>Ga0116228_10006701_pt1 | contig 10286 bp, 10 predicted proteins | sample S1TSphfallax_2_FD_89694 | JGI IMG/M metagenome (GOLD analysis project Ga0116228, IMG submission 89694) | Host-associated microbial communities from peat moss isolated from Minnesota, USA - S1T2_Fc - Sphagnum fallax MG | ecosystem: Host-associated > Plants > Peat moss > Unclassified | place... | reverse complement strand
TTAGTTTAACTATTTTCAGTTTAGTTTAACTATTTTCAGTTTAGCCGTGTTTACTTTTGCGATAAATATTCTAACCATTTTGATTTTATCCATAATTATTTCATTCATGCTTATTTTAGCCATAATTAATTTCTAAATATATAGTTTTGGCATAAAATATTTATTCACTAGTTAATCTAACCATATTAACTTTATTAATAGTTATTTTAGCCAAATTTATTTACTCATGATTAGTCTAACAATTTCTAATTTAGCCATGGTTAATTTTGTCATAATTATTTCATCATGTTTATTCTAGCCATAATTCTTTTTTGCATAATTGGTTTTTCCATAACATATTTATTTGTTAATTAGTTTAGCCATATTAACTTTATTAGTGGTTAGTTTAACCATTTTTAGTTTAGCCATGGTTAATTTTACCATAAATATTGTAACCATTTTGATTTTAGCCATAATTAATTTCTACATGGTTGGTTTAACCATAAAATATTTATTCATTAGTTAGTTTAGCCATGGTTGGTTTAACCATAAATTATTTATTCTTTAATTAGTTTGGCCATATTTACTTTACTTCTTATTAATTTAGCCATATTTATTTTATTCAAGGTTGGTTTCACCATATTTATTTAAATAAAGGTAATTGAACCACAATTAGTTTAGTCATGGTTATTTTTCCATAATTATTTTTTAATTTATGGTTTTTTAGCCATTATTAATCTAATAATCATTAAAATTTCCAGAATTACTTTAGTTGTGGTTGATTTAAACATTATTTTTACCAATCTTTTTTTTTGTTGTAATTAATTTTTCCTAAGTTAAATTAGCCACCTATTTAACTTATGTAATGTAAGTATGTGGCTAAATAATTTTAATACAATTAGCTTACATGTAGGTGTATTTATTTGTACATACCCTACCATACTCCACCTATTTACCTATATTTTAGCCTATAGGTAACCTAGCTATATAAGGTAGAGTAGGCCATTTATATACCTATGATAAATTATTAGTTGGTCAAATAGTTATTTACCTAAAATACACTAATGATGTGTAAGTAAATAGTTAAATATTAGTTATTACAAATACATTGTTTATAATATATAATGAATTAGGTCAAATTTGTAAGGATTAATTATAATTTGGTTGTAATTATCAATCAACAATATAATACATTATAATTATTTTAATATTTTATATAATTCAAGGATTTAAAATATGGCTGTAATTATTAATTATAACTAAATAACTAGACATTAATTATTATTATTTTAAAAAATAACTTAATTAACATACATATTTACCTACCTCTTTATTTATTTATTTACTTAATTTATGTATCTTACATAGTTATTTAGTTGTTTGTTGATTACATACACCATATACTTATGCCCAAGTAAATATCTACATCCTTGATCAAGAATGTGTTCAAAAATTCCACTGGGCATTGATGCTTCCCACCCCATCACAAACAAAGGAACAAGTCTTGCTTTAGAAGCCCAGTTTTCTTCCATAGTAATATCCTTCTAGTTCTCCATTTGCTCTATATGTTTGTCATAGTTTCATTTCATCCGTGTCCACATGAAATGCTCAAGATCTATAATTTTAACCTTTTTCCATAAGTGTAGCTTTGTCTTCACTAGCGCTTCCGCTTCACACTGCTCCATTTCCATCAACCTTTGTTGTGTTTCTGCCATTGTCTACACCTTTGTGGTTTACAGTACTTTCAACTACACTTGTGTGAATAGTTGTTCTTCTTGCACAACAACATTTTTTCCCCTTACATCCTTTTGCACTATTCGTGCCTCCACAAAATGATGTTCCTAAGCTTCGTCTTCTTCTAATTCTTCAATGCACACTAGATCTATTGATGTAGCTCGTGGTTTTGTTTGTTCTTTTACACGCTAACATCATTTGCTTATGTGCAAAAACTCAATTGTAGATGTTCTAATTATATTTATGTCTTGAATTATCATATGTGCAAACTATATCCTCTCATTATACGCTTTCCCTTCTGCACATTCCGAAGATGATGATGAATGCGACGGTGACTTTATAGCCAACAACTGAATATTCAACATTCTTATCTTTTACTCTTCTCAACTCCTCTTCCAATTATATTCTTCTCAATAATTCCACTTCCTCCTCTTGCCTTCATTTGTGTTCACTCCTTTGAGCTTCCTTTTCCCTTGTTATTCGTTGTAGTTTTTCAATTATACTCTATGCATTCATATTGTTGTGAATTCCCATACTTGGAAAATGCGCACAATTTCTAGCAACAAATGCAAATTGCTTTTGACAAATACCTCGTTTTTTCTTGTCCTTTAACATCCTGCCCATCATATTCATTTTTTCATATGCTCACTATATTTTAATTAACACATGAACTTCAAAATTAATACAACCCATCACTATAAGTTTATGTGTCCCTTTTACAACCACGTGGAAACATTTAACATCATCATTATGAATGAATGTTGTAGATTTCATTTTCTGATTACTCCACATCCGTAATCACCTTACATTATTTGTACTAACTCCATTTCGTTTGCCTTGTACACCTTTTGTTGATTGTGCCCATTTATACGATGATTGTGAAAACACTTTTAATGATTGTACCAATTTCTTTGCTAATTGTGCCCATAATTTTGATGATTGTGCAATTACTCTTGATGACTAAGAGAATACTACTATTGGTTTAGCTAATACACCTAACATATCATCTATAGATTTTTGCATCCCAAATCTCGCACTAATGTAATTTTTTTTTTTTGTAAATTGAAAAAAAAGATTGCGTTCACTGCTAAATTTGTGATCTATTCTTTATTTTCATCATTTTTTATATGTGGTTTCTGTATTTGACATTCTTCATCATCCTCCTTTGTGTTAGAATTCACCTCCTAAACTCCACCTACACTTTATTCCCAATAGATTGTCATCTACCCATTCTTTTTTTTAAACTTTAGTTTTCATGTATGTATAAGGTTTGAGCTTATTCACATTGACCAACATAAGGTTAGTTCCAAACTTCTCAATAGCCACCAATAACATTATGTTATTTAACAACACATATTATAATATGTATAGTCCAAACCATTGCATAATAAACTTCCTTAGGTGTCACTTATTGCCCTTTGGAAACCACAAAATATAATCACCAAAACTAAACTACTTTTCTAGATTCTTTTGTTGACTCCATAACGCTCTATTCCACTATTGAATTCCTACAATTTCTACAACTTGCATTCTAGTTTCTTGCAACTTTTTGAATTCTGTAATTCTACTCGTTAAAATTCTCGTTAGAGTATTGTTTCTCTCATCTCCACCAACAACTAAAACGATGTACTTTGTGGGCATTACTGAATGTAATCCATACACTAATTGATATGGTGTATACCATGTTGTTACTTTGTATGTAGTTCTATAGGAAAACAACACTATAGATAGATGTTCATCCCAATCTGTTATATTTTCATTAATTAATTTGGTCAACAATGTCGCAAATACCTTGTTTGTAGACTCAACATGCCCATTCCCCTAAGGACAATACGTTGTAGAACTCACATGTTTCATCAAAAAATGATCTGTCAAATATTTGATGGCATTGTTAATAAAATGAACTCTTTGATCTATGATTATAATCAAAGGACATCCAAACATGGGTTAATATGCACTCATACAATTTTTTTGTTATGATTGTTGTTGTATTAGTTCTCAATGCTTTTGTTTCCACCCACTTAGTAACATAGTATGTGGCAACAATAATATATTTGTTTCTTGTGTATCCCCATGTTAGCTTAATTGGCCCCACAAAATCAAGTCTCCATTTCATAAATGGTTCCTCTAGAAGACTTGTGACCAACTTTGTAAAACTTTGAGTTGCCAATCTTCATGTTCTTTGACATGCATCACAAGATTTGCAGTCATCATGCATGACCTTGTACATAGTTGGCCACCAATATCCAACATCCAATATCTTCTTTTGCGTTATTTTTGTTGCAAAATGCCCTCATGAAGGTCCTTCATGCAATTCTTTCATCATCATCTGTACATCTATTGTTGTCAAACATCATCATAGTCTATTGTCTTGGCCCATTTCATACAATTCACCATTCTTTATTGTAAATTGTTCTACTCCCTTGACCAACCTCTATTTTTATTGCATCGATAATGTGCCCTCAATTTATTCTGTTTAAAATTTTTTTTTTACATCATTCAACCACTTAGGCCTTGTATAAAACAAATTTGCATTTGTGGTTTGATCAGGCACACTTGTGGGTTTTGTACTATCTGATAATATTGACAATGCATTTGCTATTACATGAGTTCTACTTGGCTTATACATTATTGTGAAATCATATTTAAGGAAAAATAACAACCATTTAGCTATTCTCCTTGAAACCTATGGTTTGTTGACCAAATAGACCAATGACGTATGATCTACATAAAAGACAAACTTATTGCCCAACAAATAATGTCCAAACTTATGCAAAGAAAAAACCATTGCTAAATCTTCTCTTTCTGTTGTGTTATAATTTTGGTCTACTCTGTTCAAAAGACTAGAAGCATACACTATTGGTTGATCCCTCTTCCTTGTTACATTTTGAGACAAACATAGCCCCCACAACTAACAAGGACACATCTATATGAACATGAAATTCCACTTGCCAGTTTGGTGGTATCAGTATCGGTGTTTTAATATACTTTTGTTTAATCAATTCCTAGGCCTTTTGACATTCCTTTGTCCAAAGAAAAGTCTTTCTCTTTCTGGTCAATTTAGTGATAGGTGCCATAATCGTAGCAATGTTTTTAATAAAACATATGTAAAACTATGCCATCCCATTGAATACTTGAATTTGTTGGGGATTCTTAGGTGGTGGCATGTTTATGATTACCTTGTATTTTTTTTGGATATGATAGTTTCCCTTCTTTGGAAACAATAAAACCCAAAATCATCCCTAAAAATACTATAAATGCAGAATTGTCTAGATTCAGACTAATGCCATGTTTTTTACACTTTTGAAAACATAATATGAACTTCTACAAATGACTCTCCATGTCATTATACACTGTAAAGTCATTTAGAAATATCTTCATAAAATTGTCCAAATACTCTTTGAATGTTTTGGTCATGGCTTTTTGATATGTTGGAGGTCCATTTTTAACTCCAAATGGCATCAACCTCCATATAAAAGCCCCCCTAGTTTGTAACAAATGCAGTCTTGTATCTATCTTTTGGAACTATAGATATTTAATGATACCCTGAGTATCCATTTAAGAAGGAATATGCCTCATACCCTACTACTGTGTTTAGTACTTCATCTATGAAAGGTAATGGGTATGGATTTTTTTTTGTGGCTATATTTTTTCGAAATTTATATAAGTTTTTAGCTTGCCATTTTTCTTAGGTACTATTACAATGGGTGACAACCATGTAACTTCTTTTATAGATTTAATGAATCAAACTGCTAACAACTTATTTATATATTGTTTAACTATTGTAGCATAGTTTGGATTTAATTTGTATTTGGCTTGATGTGCCAACAATATAGTAGTGTCCAACTCAATTTTGTGTTATGCTAGCTCCGGTGGAATCCCTTTCAAACTTTGTATGTCCATGCAAAAACATCTTTGAATTCCTTCAACAATTGTTCCACTTCTAACACCTTGCATGTTTCTAGTTGTGCATTAACCTTCTTATTCAAGGGTAAATGTTCAATGTATATGTCCAAATACATTTCAAGCTAGGACTATGATACCCATTGGTGGCCACAAAATGATATTTCTAATGTTATTTTTTAATAGATAACTCTTTTCGATTGCTTAGTGCCCCATGTTTTTGTGTTCAATGTTCCACCAATGATCAATGAGATACATGAACTATAGCTATCGTAAATTGTTTTGTTGTTATTCTACAAAATTGAATGGCTAATATGAGGGAGTTGCATAACAGTTGAAAAATAGTTGTGACAAAATCATAATGAGTTGCATTAGAGTGTGATTGTATATACATTAAATTGCATCTTTTGCAATTCATGCAACTTGTCCGATAACACTCGTGGGTGTAGAAATACAATGAATTTTAAATGATCATTGCCATTCAAAAATAATATTGTAAGCATAGTTACAAAACACATTTTTTTCTCATAATGTTTAGTTGTGTTTCTCATTGATGTATGTTGTAAATAACATTGGTGAAAAATCTAAGTCTATAGGGTTAAATGATTTTATGTATGTTTTAAGTTGTCCCACCTATCTCCTACATAAGTGCAAGGATGGGAAAACAAAATGTTTCAATTTACATTTGAACTTTTTGGTGGTACTTCTTCAATTTTTTAATCTACTTAAAAATTTGATGATAATCACAACTTATTTTCTAAGGTTGTGTATAGTTTTTTCCTTCTTATGCTTACATTATAGTTAATTTATTATATTATTTGCTATATTATCTTGTCAAAAATGGAAGTATCAAAACTCTTTCGTTCTTCAATGAATTTTTGCATCAACACAACATTAGATTTATTTCTTGGATACATTTATTCCAAACTTCCAATCACATATACAATCTTCCACAAAATTTTCTTGCCATAATTTATGGCACTATCATATGTGTTTCAATTCCTCTTATTCTTCAAGGTCCAATAAATATTTCCTCTTGAACCATAATTCAATCATGGCCAACTTTGCATTTTCACTTTAGGTTTTAGTTATGTTACCTTTTTAACTTAAGTATTTTCATTGACCTACTTCATGATTATGCGGTCACCACCAAGAATTTGATTGTAACTACACTTTTGAGGCAATAATGATGAAAATATTTTATCTCCACGTCATCAAGAAATTTCTTATTATAATAATGTTTCCTTCTCAAATGGTGATGTTTTCTTATTTGCCATTAGATTTCATTGGTTCATTACCCTCCTCCTTTTTTAATAGTGATAATCCATTATGTTATATTGTTATTGCTCCAATGACAATAACAAATTTTGTGGCAAGTAAATAAATTTCAACTTTTTTACATTTACAATTGCCATGTCATCATTTCCCAAAGTACAAAGTTGCACAATTATTATTATAGGCCTTTTTTCATCTTAAAGGGTCCAATCCAAGAGAATTACAATTTGAAATGTCCTTTTGGTGAAAGGCTTTCAAATGTGTTTCATAATCCTATTGATGATTTTTCAAGAGCTCAATGTAGTCCATGTTTTCACTAACATATTTTTTTGTTTCATAATAACAAATCTTCCATCTACACTAATTATGCATTTTCAAGATTTTCATTTCGTTTAGTGGTAATTTGGTTAAGTAACACCAAAAAAATTGTTGGCAATAACAACAACAATCCACACATTAATTTAGAAGGGCTATGTTTGTGTTGCAATTTTGTAAACAATCCAATAGGCCCACAAGGTACTGGATAACATGACATCCCAATTTGTTGAAGTAGCATTGATTAATTTAATTAAGATCTACCATTAGTAGAAATCTTGTCATTTGTAACCATTTCCTATGCAATTAAATGTTGCCTACAATTACAAATGGATGCTTATGCAACTAGTTTTCAAATTTGGATGGATATTGGTTTTCCTTTCAACTAACACTATGCCAAAATGTAGAAATATAATTACATATATGACTATATTTGTAGTCATAAAGGGCATTTACAACTATCATGACTATAGTGCATACAAATTCATCACAAAGGCCATTAGTCATTTTTTGGTCATAGTCGTAAATGCCACAGTCATCAATTGTAGTCATAATGGCATGTGCCTTTTACGACTATTTATATTTCTTATAATTATATTATATAATTATGACTATTTATATTTATTATTATTATTTAAAAATTGGAGTTTCAAAAAGGTTTGACCTATCTACCTAGGTAGGTAGGAAACTGGCACCTATTTATTTGTGTAAGTAGGCAAATAGGTAGGAAAGGGAAAATGTAGATGAAATGAATAGCCAAAAACAAATTCATTTACTTTGCAATTTTCATTTAATAGGTTAAGCATTTTTTCACTCATCCCAAATTGGCATATGCATTTCAATGTGATAAATCAAGTGAAAACATGTTCTTTATATAGCTTGTGAGATGAGGCTCAAAGACAAAACATACCAATTAAACCTTTTACTTGCACTTTAGTTCTAAATTTAAATGCAACTAAACCTTTTCCAAAAGCCAACTTTAATTAGTAATATCTTTATCATATTATATCCAAATGAAATGATTTAAACTTCATTCTAAAAGGTTTTCTAGAATCTACACCCAAAAATGATTTAAATTATTTTTAAAATACTTGAATTGAAAAATTGCATGTAAATCTTGCATTTCAATACATTTCAACAATGATGTGTTAAAAACATTTTATTTCTTTAACCATCATTATCTTTCTCATACTTTGTCCAAATGATTTTTTTTTTAAAATGTGAATTAAAAAAATTACATTGTATATTTTAATTATGAAACTTCATATGAATAGTTCATAAAATATGATGTATCAACATATAATAATGTTATTTTCAAAACCATACAACATTACATAGTGTATTTATGAAATACAATACATTTAAATATGGTATATTAAATACATACACGTTAATTTTTATATTATAAATATGAGTTTGATTATGTAATTATAAAATATAAAATTATTTTAACATATGAATATTTAAGGAAATGAAAATTTTATTATAAATTATAAATATTTTTTACATTATATATCAATGATCTTATATGAAAAAAAAATTGCATCCAATTTTTTTTTTTCATGGATGAATATTATGTTTCGCATTTTTATGAAATGAATCCCACAATAAAATGCTATAGCTAAAAACTTTATATATAATATGTATACATAATTTTATATGATATGTATGTTATATCTTATATACATATGATATATGATATATGATATATTTTTATTTTTAAAATATTGGATTTTGATTTTGTTTTGTTGTAAACATCCTTTAGCATTTTATTAAACAAATGAAAGAGAAAAAATATGACTTATTTTTCAGAATAAAAATAAAATTTTATTTAATAATATGTAATTTGGATTTAAAACTGATGATATCTATACATAAACTAGAAATAAATTATATCATTGACTGATATAATAAATACATTGAAATAATTATGTATAAAATTTTCTATTTTAATTTTCGATATTATAGATTATATTATTGTAAATCGTATTTTAATAAGTAATGAAAAAAATATTTACATGATTACAAATAATGTGCTAGTTGATCATTTTAGAAATATTCTAAAAATAGTTTTTAGTATTCCAAAGAATTAATATTAATCATTAATAGAACTTTGAAACTAGAAATTAACATTTCCCATTTTTAGAAAAAAAATTGGAATCTAATATTTATTTCTATCATTTGGTTTCAAAATAATGGAAGATGTTGATTAATTATAAAATAATTTATATCATAGAAGTAAAGATCAAATTTAAAAATATATATGTATTATATATTTTTGATGTTATGAAAAATAATTATATTATTTAATCAATATACCTGAAATAATAAGTATTTAAAGATTATTAAATGATTTTTAATGTAAAATTTAATTTGATGTAATTTAAGATTAGATAATGATTACAAATAATTTGAAACTTAATCATTACATGTTTTCAATAAAATTCTAAATGATGACTTAATTGTGATGTTTAAATATGATGATCCTTGAATATGAAATGTCAACTATGAAAAATTATTTTGAATAGGAATATTGGAAAATTTAATATATTTTGGTCATATAGTACATCAATATTCTAAATTAAAATATCAAAAAAATACTAAATGAAATCATGAAATTAATTTTAGATGATCATATGTAATTAAACATGTAATATATAAATGAATAAAATTAAGGTAGATAAGTAGTTAGTTGGATAGTTACTTAAATGTAGGTAAATTACTTATTTACATAATTAGGTTATAAAAAGATAGTTACATTTTAGTTATTTACATACATATGTCTTGTTTTTAAAAGCAATGAATGTTAGCAAAATATTTTAATTATAGACCTAGTTTGCTTGTAATGGAAAAAGGTGTTTGAAAGTTTAAAGCGCTAAAATTTTGATATTTAATAATGTACATATTCATTACATACATTCAAATAATATTTCAAATTCATGATCAAGGTGACTATAGTTGCTAGTTGTAGTCACACACATACTAAAATTCATGACTATAGTCAATAACTTAATAATGTAATCATATTTTTCGTAGAAAAGTTTGATAGTCATAAAAGACATGTCTTATATGACTATACA
>Ga0116228_10006700_pt1 | contig 10286 bp, 4 predicted proteins | sample S1TSphfallax_2_FD_89694 | JGI IMG/M metagenome (GOLD analysis project Ga0116228, IMG submission 89694) | Host-associated microbial communities from peat moss isolated from Minnesota, USA - S1T2_Fc - Sphagnum fallax MG | ecosystem: Host-associated > Plants > Peat moss > Unclassified | place: USA... | reverse complement strand
TATATATATATATATGCATCTTGGGTTGTAGGGAAGTGGGAAGCAACAACCCCAATCTTTATGTTTCCATATCTTGGATATAGGGAATTGTGAGGTAGTTGCTTGCCCCCATTGTTTTTAAAGTACTAACTTAAAGAATTGACAACATATGACCAATTGTTATCAATGAAAAAAAAACCAAATTTGCAAGAATTAGCCTAAATAAAAAAGTAAAAAAAAAAAAGTGCCATGATTCTTTCATGTGCAAGTAATGAAAGACCCAAATGTGATTGTTTTTTGAAAATTCAAAGAAATGCTCCACACTTGTTTTAATTGTACTGAATATGTAGGGTCTTTGTCTAGTTTTGAACTAATTTTCAAGGTGAAAATTATCTTTTTAGAATTGGAAAACTACATGTGAGTAAAAACATAAGGTCCCATATTTGGTTGCTTATAATTTAATTATTTTTTTAATGGATAGTATATATTTTGAATTTGAAATACCATTAATAGGGTAAACATTAGTCCCAAGTATTAGGTTTGAAGATAATAATAATAACATACATACAATGGACTTTGTGAAGTTATTGTTGTGAAAGTATAGGTCATTGGGTGGGGAGGAAGGGACACCTTTGATTTACACCCTTGAAACACCTTTTAAAGAGAAAAGAAGAAGGTAGTAACAATTCAAACATGTCATGTTATGTTGGAATAGATGTACATAAAAACATGTTGTTTCTACACATTATGTCCTTGTGGTGAACACCCAAATGCCTAACAACTTCAACTAAAATTAAAAATTCAAACAAACATGTGGTTCCCAAATTTAATGCAATTTAAAAAAAAAAACTAAGTTTAAAGTGGCTTAAATATGTGGATATTAAAAAATTAGAAAATTTTATGCTTCACATAATCCCCCCCTTACCCCGCTCCCCTGAAGAATATCCTTTATGACACACATAATGTCAAATTTTGACATACAATATTTTCCTTGGGTTGATTTTCAACCTAGCAAGTTGATGTTTCATAACTTGCCTCACATTTGGGTTGATTCCCAAGTTGATTCACCTATTAAAATTGGTTTAGACCAATGGTAGGCAAGTATGGTCTTTTAAAGAGACTAGTTTCAATAGAAATATCAAAATTGAAATTAAAACAATTGAATATTGATATGTGAAGTGTCTTCAAAATCAAAGTCCAATACTATTATACATATATTTTTCACTTATTTGATTGCAATTGGTAACAATCGTAGTGAATTTTCAATTATGGTACAAGATTAACATAAATGTTGTTCTATTATAGATTGAAGTCATCATTTATAGCAAATGACACATCTTAAGTTTTTTAATTTAAAAAGCTTATTTTTATTTTATTTTTGCAATGAATCCCAACTTCTACATGAAGTACAAAATATGTACTAACTAATTGCACATGATACCCATTCCACTAGGGATGTCAAAATTGTAATGAATTATACACGCCAACCTTATATGACATTATTTTTTTATGTTAATGAGTAAAAGTTGTTCGCTGCAAGTCATAATAGTTATAATATTCTTATATTGACAAGTTAACTTGGCTTAGTCCATGGAGGCTTAAATGAACCTAGGTTGACCTAACGGAACCTAGGTTAAGTTAAGTTACATTAATTTTTATTATGTTACATTGGCCTGATTAGGTAGGTTTATGTAATGTTTATAATTACGTGAATATTAGTTTATTACATTAAAAAAAGTTGTGGTTCAATGGTTGAGGATTTAAACTTTCAAAGTGGAGGTGGAATGTCCAAGTTTTCACATTTACAACCTAGGGAGATGCCTTAAGTGGCTACCTATGTAGCCTACCTACTATTTTAGTTTAGGTTTTTTTTTAAACCTAGGCCTCCTAGGGTATGCTTCTTAGGCCTCTTAAGTTAGGCTTGCTAACTTAAGTTTCCTTTGGTAGGTTACCTACCAAGGTAGCTTGTTAGGTTAGGTCACCTAACCTAATTTGTCTATGCATAGGTTGCCATATGGCAATACATAAGTGGCTTGAAATCCTACATGCCTATGCTTATGCTACCATGTGGCAACATGTTATTAGATCTTAGGTCTATGTTTGTCATGGGACAACAAGGAAATAATCAAGAAATTTGTAATTAAAATTTCAAAGTTAAATATGAATTGTCAGATGTCTTCCATGATAGTGGTAAGAATGAATGTAAACATGGAAGACACAAGTTGCAAATGGCATTTATGAATAAGGCCATGGACGGATATAATTAGTGGCATAAACAAGATGGGTTTATGGATTGCAAAGTCATGTGTACCTATGTAAATTGGTAAATGTCCACCCATGCTAATAGGAGCCAATGGTGTTCCCTTAGGTGACTACTTTTAATCGAGAGTATTTATGGAACCTTTTTAAATATGTATATTAATTTTTTTTAAAACTATTATGTTAAGGTCTATATTTTAAAAATTCAAAAACATCTAGGTACAAGTCCTTGTACATTACAAAAATATTAATTATAACTATTTGAAAAAACATTTATTCCTTAAATTGATTAAAAAAGTTTCCATATGTTCCCATGATATATCATGAATATTTTTATATATAAGTATAGGTTGGGGGTGTTTTGAGAAAATACTACAAAAAAATGCATTAGTGGAGCCATTCATGTTGCTTTGAGTGTTACAAAATGATTTAATTATTGTGATGTAGTTAGCACGAAGATTGTGGATAAAATATATTTCATATTTTGGATACGTTTTTTAATTTGCAAATGATGAAAAAAAATCAAGAATAACTTTGATGGTAGAGGAATTTAATTCTTTTAACCAATTGTACAATTTTATGGGTAGGCAAAAAGTTCTCCATATATGAATGTTGTCTTATTCTTTTGTCTTCAATATTCATTTTTAACAATGTTGAAGACATTGCAAACAACTTTATTTATGACAAAAGATGGGAACAAATTAACCTATTGAATAAAAGACCTTAATATTTCATACGATGTGAACTACGAGTAAAAAATATTCAATGAAGTAAGTAGGGACCAATGTTGGCTAGTTTTTGGTTTTTAGAAAAATCATCAAATTTGGTTTAGATTTCTTATAAAATAGAAAACCTTTTAATTTTGTGTCTAGGGAATATTTTCAAAAAATAAAACCCATAGATTTTGGGTCAGGTCAGATTTTCTTGATTAATAGTTCCAAGTTTAATGGGTCCAACCTTTATAATAACCTTTAGTTCCAAGGTTAGGCCAAGGCCAATACTAGCTTATTTTTAGGACAAGGGAAATTATTTTCGAAATGACATGGAAAAAAAAAGAGGTGCAATTTTTTTTAATATTTAAAACATAATTTAATTAAATATAAATAAGGCACATACAATTGCATTATGAGAATATACAAAAAATATATTTTAAAAATTTTCAATTTTAATAAATTAATGTTCTTTTAATATTCTATTATTTCATAACATATCAAAATATACCCCTTACAAATCTAGTAACTTCCCACAATTTCCAAAATTGATTTTTTTTTAAAAATTCTAGTTTTCAAAAAAAATCTTCATCATCTCTAATGCCAAACCTATGTCCTTGTTTAAGTTCCCTTTGAAAACATCCAAAAACCTCATCAAAGGTAAGATTGAGAATGATGTCATAATTGTTGTTAAGGATTGGGAGAGGTCAATTGTTTGCTTGTAGGTAGAAGAACTTCTTCCAAGCAAATTCATATCCTTGTTTTTTCATCTAGCTCAAAGTCTATAGCAAGGAGAAGACCATTCACTACAAAACAAAGATGCAATTTGGTAGACGAGGATTTAAGTGGTTATCAAATGAAACATATCAAAATTGGGATCATATGCTTGCTATGAGTCCCAAGGGATCATGAAAAAATTAGGAAGGAGCAAGCACAATAAAGGATGACAAATATTAGATCATTTTCAAACAAGCCAAAGGCAAAACAAAATCCATTACACTACAACCCATTGCATCATTTCATATTATTTTCTTAAAGGTCATGTATGATTTACATTCTCTAAAGATCACAACAAAATCCCAAGTGTATGATGACTATGTGTTTCCTTCAATCCTTGGATATGAAATTTTTCCTATTAAATTTGTGTCTTCTATGGGTTGCTCCCACAAGGAAGCTTAGTGATAATTATCTGAATGTGGCACTCATCAAGGTAGCAAGCACTGTGCACTTTTGTCCCACATGCTTTGCTCAAACTTCTAAAGAAGGAACCTACAAAAGTGACCAAAGAGAAAGGCTTCAACTAAAGGAGGTGCTAAGTGTGAAAAGGTCAAATCTTAATTACATTCTGAACCCTACCTAGGCCCTACATAGACTTAAGACTTGGGCCTTGTATAAAAAACTTTGAAAACCCATAGGTGGTTATAGGGTTAAATTTAACAAACCTTGGGTTCTCTTGGATTAGGTTTGGGTTGTTGAGGTAAGGTCTTGACTCTTGATCTATGTTGGGTCTTATGGTAAGCCTTGTTTTGTGTAGACTAACTAGATCCAATTATTAGAATTGGACCCAAACCTAGATTTGGTCAAAAACCTATAACCAATCAACATTGGTAAGGGTTTGGGAACTAGGTTATACCATCTTATTTTATCCTAATATTTTACAATTTACATATGTAATTGTTACCCAACAGAGATTCTGGCCTAGTTCAGTACAAGCATTTTAAAGTTCAACTATTTTTTGAAATGCATGGACATGCAGATATAACACATGAAACGCTAAATATCCCCCATTGAACATTATTCATTGTTTTTCTTGCACACCTTGACCCACCACCAGAGTTACCATCTAGCCACTAAAGGGGCCCAACCCATTGTTGTATGCAGAATGTTGTTGAACTCATTTCTAAACATTCGTTATTGATTATGATCAATTTTTTATTTACAAAACACTCCAATGTTCTATGTGACATTCCACATGTGCATGAATTTGAAAATAGGCTAAAAATAATGCTTCAAATGTTACCAGTTTTTGTTGTGAAAAGCTCTAAATTTCGACTATAGTAGAACCACATTTGAAGTTGGTTCACATCTTGTGTCTAAAATTAAACTATATTGTGATAAGATTCATGGCCAACCCACAACCATACATTTGATGCAAACTAACACAACGAATTGCCATGACTTGCAATTTTCTTGCAGTGAACTTGAAACACCAAGTTTTTGTAAAAAAATTGTTGTTTGCTACAAAAGATGATTATTTGTACACCACATATTTGGGAATTGATTTCATGTCCATGCTTGCAATAGAAAAGTTTTGGGTTGCATTAGTCATTTGTTCTGTCTTGTTTAATTGTTTACAGAACCTTTGTTTTTTGAAATTTTTGATGTCTAATGTAGATTTTGATGCAAGAATGCATACTTGACCTGGAGGCTTCCATTTGGCCTAGATTCCAATTCAGTCTAGGATTGAAAGAACATTCTAATTGCAATTCACATTCAACCCAAATTATAATTCTTGCATAGTCTTCTTTAAAAATTAAGGTACAGAACCAAAGTGGTAGATCATTTATGGGACTAGAGAGTTTCATTATTGCAATGGCATGCAAAGATGACAAAGTTGTTGTGGATGTTGTAGGTATAGATATATTGTAGAATGAACCATTTCTTGCTTCAAGGGAAAAGGTTTTAATTCAAGTTTTGAAACAGACAGTGCAATTTTCTCCTCTTGGACCATTTCAAAAGCACAATATCAATTAGCTTCCTCATGTCACAACCGGGCATGGCCTCTACAACCACATTGAAATTGTGATCATTCCATGGGATTGGTTCAAGGATTTTGTCTAAGGGGAACGAAATTATAGCTTGTTCACACATATTGTTGGTTTGTGTGGGCATTATTGTTAAGCTACATAAAAGAAATAGCTTGTCAATATGCAAATTCATGATGAGATGTAACAACAATAGTGTAGTGTAATGTGTGCGAATGAGTAGAATGGTTAGTGCTACCATGTTTGATGAACTGAAAAAGAGTCAAAGAGACACAAAAAGAAAGCAAAAGAAAAGATAGAAGGGAGAAAAGGAAAGATTCTCCATGTTGTAGAGTAGTAAGTTAGCACCCTATATTAGGATTGGTAAACTATAAGAAGCATATAGTGCCAAAATGCACAAAATCATAAGATTTTATTGATGATGTGATACCTTACCATTTCATTATATTCACTATTGGTAACTAATAGCCAACATGCCACATCACCAAGACATGTCAGCTACTTATATAAACTAATTTTCATATGTGAACACCGTTTATATAATTACAGTTTACACTTGTCCTTACTTACGTTTTGTATGAACCTATGAAAATCAAAATTTGCACAAAATTTATACGAACTTATGAAGTTTGGCAAGTTTGTGATGTTGGCATTGTTAGTGGCATATTGAGCTACCTTAGACATTGCATGGCCAAAACATGATTTTATAAATGGGGTAGGTAATTTTAGGAAAGAAAAGGAAATTCAAAATTTCAAGGCATTGGTCAATGTGTTTAAATTTGAACATTCATTTTAACAAAATCAATGACTTTGTCAAACATACCAAATGAATCAAGTAAGATTTTCACTTGGTTTGTCATGTTGCATTGGTTATATTTTGCATCTCAAAAACCCATAGTTCTTGGGAGCCTACCCATTGGTTCTACTTAACATATGACATCCATAGATCAAAAATGTTGTTGCATGTAATACAAGAAGTAAAAGTTTGGAGAATGTATTTTTCCATGGTTGTTATCGCAATATTTATTTCAAGGACTTCATTCACCAACTACCATTGAAATGGAAATTTATAAAAATTAATTGTAGCAACACCATTAACAACAAAAAAAATTTACAAGGGATTCCCATATCAATGACTAGTTTTACAACTTGTTTTGAATTGCAAATGCCACATGCAATTATTACAATGTTTAATCACCTTGGACAAATCACACAAAAATTTTAGTTACAAAAGACATTATGTGGCACCAAATCATAATGGTAGTCACATCAAGGTGTGATCAATACCAATTTTTCATCAACTAACATCCAACCTACGTGGCATAATCATTTGCGATTAATTTTATGATTAAAAAATGTAATCACATATGATGATGTGGCATGGTCATTTACAATTGGGTTTACGATTAAATAGTGTATTTGCATAAAGTGTTTCATAGTTAGATAAGATGTATTCACATAACAATAATATGTTTAATAACCCTAGGCTATGTTAAAATAATCAACCTTGCATAGGTTGGGTAGGTAAATAGGTAGGTTTAGGATAGCTAAGTGGGTGTAGGTTATAAGCTAATTAGTTAAGTAGGTTGGTGCATTTAGGATAAGGAAATGGATGTAGGTTATAGGCTTAAGATAGGCAAGTGGGTGTACATTACAAGTTTAGGTAAGCCTTAAGGTAGGTAGGTAGGTGGGTCAATCGGATCGTAGATATTTCTAGTTTATAGTCACAAGCCTTTTTGTTTAACTCTTCCCAAATGGCACATGCACTTTGAGCATCTATAATCCATGAATAGTTCTTTCTTTCATTTAACTATATATTTTACAAAATTCAACTTGTAAACAAAGGATATGGAATAGATTTTAATCAAAAGGAAACATTGTACATTACGTAACACCATCACATCCCTTATTTCATGCATGAAACCATTGTCACATAATCATATAATAAAATATTTATTATTTAGCCTACCTACTTCTTATTACCTAACCTATTTAATAAATTAATTACCTAACTTAATCAATAAATAAATTAATACAAATCATTATCACATATCAACATAATGAAATACATACTATTTAGTCCACCTACATATTACCTATTATCTACCTATTGTCTACTTATTATTTACCTACTACCTAACCTACTTTATTAATTAATTACCTTTCTACCCTAAGTTATTATTGATTATTTTAGGTTATTGCACCTTAAGTTATTTTAAATCATTCTCAGCTATTTTAGGTCATTCCAACTTAGGATATTTCAAATTATTTTTTAATATTTTACTTTAGTTTACTTTAAGATATTCTAAGTTATTCCTCCTTAAATTATTTAAAAATATTTTATATTATTTCAACCTAATGTATTTAAAACTGTTTTAGGGTATTCCACCCTAAACTAGTTTACATTATTCCACCTTAAGATATTTTTATTATTTTATTTAATTCTAACCTAGGTTGTTATATTTTGGCTAGACACAAAATTAACAAAAAAATAATTTCACAAATTGTAATGTTCTATCTTATGTATAAATAATTATTTCATTGAAGTGGTATTTCACTTTAAATAACATAGAAAAGAAATTCAAACCACTAAATCTACCATCCCATTTGTTTGGAAAAACATTCACACCTACAGAAAACCTTATTATGCTGAAAATTGAAAATGGTGATTCTTTTTCATCTTTTCCATTGGTCTTCTAAAATTTCACAAACCTAGTACCAAAATTTATTATACAAATTTATAACCATGCAAAATTGGATTTCATAGTTCAAAATTCAAACCCGCACAAAATAGAGTTACATTAGAAAAGAACCACCTCAAAAATTTGAGCCATAAAAAATTGGATTTCACAATTTTAATATTCCACATAGTTATATTGAAAGGTAATGAAACACTTGCAAATACATTAAAAGAACCACGGTTGAAATTGGAATTCATAGCTTTAGGGTTTTATAATGTTATATTAAAATAAAATAAAACACTTACAAATAGACCAAAAAAGACATTTTTATTTACACTTAAAAAACAATGAGGACAAGGAGTATTTCGAACTTATGGGGATGCAAAGAAGGAGCCATCTGGAGAATAAATAAATAAATAAAACCCCAAAGCCCCTAGGAAGCAACACCCCAACTGAAGCAAAAAAAAAGAAAAGAAAAGAAAAAAAAACCCTAGGAACTAAAACACCAAGTAGCCCACCCCTCCCAAAAAAAACTGCATGAAGAATTTCTTGTCGTTGCAGGAGCTCGTCAACAATGGCGAGCCCGGTTGTGGCTGCCATGGTCAAAGAGCTCTATCGCGAAATAACAACACTTCCTAGATTAAGACCTTATGCTTCAAAGCCTTTCTTTCTCCCTTGCTCCTCTCATCCGTTGCAATTCCTTTGTACTTGTGGAAGCTCCATCGTTGCCCATTGCCATCTCTCTTTCCTTTGGGTGAATTTTGTGTTGACACTTATGGGGAGGAGTTTGTTTATGACTGAAGACTCAATTCCATTAGAGTCCCTCCCAACTCAATTTCCTTTCTCGACATTGGTTCCTGTGACATCAAATTCAGCAGCTTCACACAATTCATTTCCTTTCCTTCTTCGAGAGTCCCATTACCCAAGTCTCCAACTCTACTGTGTACCCACTTTGAGTAGCAATTGAAAGTGATTATAGATCTTGCAAAAGGTCCACTATAATGTTTATAAAGTTACTATATTAGTCTTGAACCTTGTGCATTAAATGTTGATTTTCAGCATTTCATTCTCAAATTTAATAAAAATTTCTTACTTTATGGATACCACTGAAAAAAGGGTTTGGGTGAAAGGAGGGTCAAAGACAGGGCATACAAGTAATTTTAGTGTTTACACTTACTCGCCCCAAAACATTTACACGGGGTGTGTATGTGTATGTGACAAATATTTACACTGGCCTTGTGTAAGTGTAAAATAAAATATATACCCTGCAACAGGATAAGTGTGAGTGTAAAAAAATTGGAGGTGTAAGTGTAAACACTTACACTGGATTTACACGTTGTATATATGGCTATTGACACTTACACACACAACACTGGTTTTAACATTTGGATTGGTGTATGCACAACATTGGTATCGACCAAGTATCATGAGAAAAACAATAAAAAAAAGAGGTTGGTCATTTTGAAAAGCTAAATGCTTGTTGGATTGACATTTCGTTTTTCGAAATGCTCTCTCTGGCCACCTTGTGCAGGCAATTGTGGAGGAAACCAACTATTTATTTATAGCTTGTCCTCTAGATACACTAGAGATTTCTGCCAGTGCTTTATGCCTTTTGAACTAGGTCTGGTAAGAGATCCAGAATATCCTACATACTAAACAAGGTTCCCCTTTATAAGGGATATTCTGATCAGTGTTGGGCCATTCTTTACTTTTATGAAGAGACTCTAGTTCTGTTTCAAAAAACCAATTAGAATGATTTTGGTTCTAATTAGTGGGTGCCCATGGCCGAAGGCCACTGTGAAGCCCCCTGTGTGAAATCCAGGTCCCAAAATTGAGATCCCACATCCTGAAAATCACGTCCTAAAAGTTTTCAGGTTTCGGTCTTGGAAACC
>Ga0116228_10006699_pt1 | contig 10286 bp, 5 predicted proteins | sample S1TSphfallax_2_FD_89694 | JGI IMG/M metagenome (GOLD analysis project Ga0116228, IMG submission 89694) | Host-associated microbial communities from peat moss isolated from Minnesota, USA - S1T2_Fc - Sphagnum fallax MG | ecosystem: Host-associated > Plants > Peat moss > Unclassified | place: USA... | reverse complement strand
TGAGGTTATGAGTGCAAAACATGCCATGTTATTTGAGGTTATGAGTGCAAAACATGCTTAGGTGTCACTTGAGAAAATACAGATGGGGCAAATGGGGAGACATGAGAAAAAAAATCTCAGTGCAATATTTTTGTACTAATTGCATTCATTTCCTTTAGCCAATTTAACATTTTCCTTTGGAGCAAGGAATTCCTAGAATAATCTCCTTTGAGGTGTGAGTGGAGGGGAGTTATTTTAAGAACTCCTTACTCCAAGGGAGTTACCCAACACAATGCCCAAGCATAAAATGATCCCAAGTTTTGATGGTAAGTGTTTACAATAGGGGTCTGCCCTATTAAAAAATCTAATGAAACATGTGAAAATGGATGGGAAAAAAATGAAAAACAATTTCCTTGTTGGGAAATTTGTGGGGTAACTTTGCATCCTACCAATAGTGTATCAAACATTTGTGTATCATTGCATGAGCATGATTAGATTTTATTGTCGTCTTAGTAGCTATGGCAAACTTATGGAACATAAATGCCCCATGTTATGAACATGATGCATTTTTTAGGGTTTAAGGTGGTTATGGTTTGCACGTCTTGGTTTCTTTTTCTTTTTCAATTTATTTGCAAACTAATTATGTTGTTGTAATTTTTTTCAATCTTTAGGATTTGGGTGAAGGGTTTTGTTTGCAAACTAAGTGTTTTATTGTGAATTATTGCATTATCTATTGGTGGGTGTTTATGTAACCTCTTATGTGCTAAAAAGTCAAGGAATAAGGAAAAAAAATTGGTGTTTTGTAGAAAGGAGGATCAAGAAAACAACTCTTAAACACCCTTTTTTTCCCTCTCCCTCCTCTCTTTATGCCATTATTATTCTCAACAACAATTTCGAGCAAGAATAATTCCAACACTAAAATATTCTTGAAAATCAAGCAATGATAAACATGCGAATGTGAGTGATGTTGCTAGTAGGATATTTTCATATTCATTACTATGTATGTAAGATCATCCATCATTTCAAAGGTATTAGCCAAATAAGTAATTAAAAGTGCAACTTGAATGTAAGATATTGCATTTTTTTCCTCAGAAGTTAATTAGTTGAACAACAAATTAGAAAGTATTTTTTTGTCACTGTGAAATTTCCATTATGAATAGGCATTTAGACAACCTATGTTTTGTGCACACGCAACCATCCCAAGTTCAAATTCATACTATGCACATGGTAGCCAATTTGATTTTAGGTTTACACCCATAATGAAAAAGATAAAAAAAAGGTTATGATACAATGTATCACAAGTAAAGTTTTGTTTTGTTATGTTTGTTTTAAGTGCATTTGCATATTTATTGATCAATTTTTCATTTTTCACAACTTTAATCAATTCATGTTATTGGAATCAATAGTTAAATAAAAGGTAGCAACAAGTTGTGCAATGTCTTACAACAATGAAATCAAAGATTTGATGAAAACTAACAAAAATTCATGAAAACATGATGTGATTTATGAATGTTTATTCACATGTTTCAAAGTGAATCATCTAAGTCTGCTCCTATTGTTGCAGCTCTGATGTTGGATCAATATGATCTTCCTATACTTATTTAATTATGTGTTCCTTAGTTTGTATTTGTTTTTTTATTTCTATGGTTATAGATCCATATTCATGGGAACTACCCTCTTGTAGAACAAATTTTAATGGTTATAGAATCTATTCTGATACATATTTCATAATATCAGCTTCCTTCTGAAAACCATCTCTTCCTCCTTTGAGGTTTGTTGGTTCCTCCTATGTTATTATTATTTATGATGGTCTCGCACCATCAATTTGTCTTCTCTCTTCTTCCTTATATGAGGTTTTTGGTTATGGAGTCAAGACTAGAGGTTCATACTAGAATGATGGTAAAACCTTTTCCATTTGAAATATCTTATGTTTATAGATGTTTTCATTTCTTTCATACATTCTACAAAATTTCTCTATATTCTTTTGGACTATATCATGCATCACACAATAGTGGAAGGTTTTTGTTGTTTACTAAGAGATTTAAAAACTTGAACATCAAATTGGATGGATGTTGTTTAATGATTGAATACAATTTTTTGTGAACTTTTGATGCATAGATTGAGGATTCAATACACATACCTACAAAGTGGGTGATGCTTGTTGGTTTATTAAACTTTGGAATGTTGCTTTTACATTTTAACCCTTTTTTAGCCTCCACACATGCCAAATTTTTGTCCTCCACGTTAAATTTTAGACCAAACATATGGTCTTGTAGACCTTTCTTCTTCTCTTCAAGCTACTTCAAACGAAACATGGTTAGCTTCAACACTTCATGCTTCAATTCCACAATTTTTTTCACCTTACCAACTTCATCAAATGTTGGTTTTCTCATGAAAGGAATATTTGCATCCTTCTCCTCCTTTTAAGCTACATTCCCAACTATACCTAGCCCATTTAACAATTGCAACCAACCTTCACTGAAATCTGATCTTTCAACTTTGGGCTTGATTGTGCCCATGCATTGAGCCCTTCTCCTTGGTATTTACAGTAGCAACTACAACCCAATTGACAAGATGCCCCTTTTCATTCTATTGTCCAACCTTTAATGAACTGCAATATCAACTCATTATTTGTAATGTGGGCAATCCCATCAATCTTCCAGTACAATGTTTTATTTCCTTTTTTGCAACAAGAGGCAAAAATGGATTTATGGTGTTGAAAACTTTGGCAATGTCCACGGTAGTTACTTGTTCATTTGTCACATCATGTTTGGGATCCAATCTTTCTACCGAAAGCTTGTTGACCTCCTTAAAAAATTGGGCATCTTGAAGCTTATAATCAACCTAGTCCCACTTGGGAAACTCCTTGTCAATATCTCATTTTGGCTTCCTTTCTTTGTCTTCCCTCCCCACGACTAACACCTATAAAAAAATGAATCAAAGAATCAATTGGTCAAATGCATCTTGAAAGTAAAATGACAATGCGTGCTAATGTCATGAAATTATTTTTTGCCAAATAATTCAAATAATCAATAATAAATTTATTGATAAAATGACTCCAAGTACTCCACTTCTAGATAGCAACTTAGTTTTATGGATCAACATACTTCACATTATCAACCAATAGATCCAAGGATTGAATATGATTTGGGAACACCATCAATACAAAAGCAACTCCAAGTCTGCAATAATCCCTCTAATGAAAAGCAACATGCATTATTGATATGATAATCAAGGTGTTAGTCCTTACAAAACTTTGTACCAATGACAAACCACTTCAAGTTCAAAGATCCAAAATGATTAATACGCATACATTACTTTGTAAACTTGATGTTTAACATTGGAATATGAATATTAGCTCTACATGTGGACCTACATGTACCTCACATTGTCAACTGGTAGATTCAAGGAATGAAAATGAAATTTGGAAGCACATTTTATAAAGGTAATTCCAAGTCTACAACAATCCCTCCAATGAAGAACAACATGCATTAGTGTTATAATCAAGGTGTCAGTCCTTAACAAAAAAATTGTGCCAATGACAAACCACTTGCTCAAAGATCCAAAGTGATTAATAAACATACATTACTTTGTAGACTTGATGAACATTAGCATTACAATGAAAAATATTAACTCGACAGGTTGACCTACATACCTCACACTATCAACCAATAGATCCATGGAATGAAAATGAAATTTGGGAACACCATTTTATAGGGGCAACTCCAAGTCTACAACAACCCGTGCAATGAAAAACAACATGCACAATTGCTACAATCAAGGTGTTTGTCCTTAATGAAAACTTTGTGCCAATGACAAACCACTTGTCAAAGATTCAAAGTGGTTGATAAGCATACATTACTTTGTAGACTTGATGTTTAGCATTAGAATGAAAATATTAGTCCAATTATTAGTTTAACAAGGTGTTAATCCTTGGTAGAATACTTTAAGTTAATGATCACCGCTTTGCTAAAGGTCAAATTGGTTATTAAGGATCACTTACCTTGTAGAAGACGTTTTCCACCTCTAAAAGTACCTATAAAAAGGTGTTAGTCCTTAATAAAGGACTTTGAGCTTATGACTAACCACTTTTCTAAAGGTTAGTGATTATTAAACATCAATTACTTTGCAAAAAAACAAGTAACACCATTGAAAGTACAAATCCTTAAATGAAAGGAAGTAATCATGTATTGGGTACTATGTAAATTGTAAACTGCTTAATATAAAACTTTCAAAGTGAATTTGTAAATAACACTTAATTGAAAAAGCAATTGGGCACCTTTTTTCCCAAGTACTTGGGATCAATTACAAGGTGTTAATCTTGAAAAACATATTTCCTAAATGACAGACTACTAAGTTTAAAGTTCACAATGGTAATTTGACAAAATAGTGTACTTTGCATAAGCAATTTTGCATTGTTCAAAGTACTTGGGAACTTGAAACTTACCCAATGATCTTGTCTTGCAACAAAATGCTTTGCGACAAGATCCAAGTTATCCACCATAGTGAATTGTACATATAAGGGAAACTCTCGAGGACAAAAGAAAATGTAAATTAAAATAGGAGTAAAGTTTTGTTTGAGTAGGTAATCAACTACATATGGCCATCTACTTTCAAAGCAATTCCAGCAAAACTCGATGCCAAAGTGAGACATATCTACCTTATTTCAATAACAAAATTCAAGGAATATGAAGTTTGATGAATGTACGAATGAAGGGGAGTTCTTGGTCCCCTAATTGAAATTCATAAAAGAAAAGCTAGATGGCCTAGATGAAAAATTTCTTGGGTTGCTATCCACATCATGAGGCAAAATATTTTTATAGTTTCCTTGACTATGGGTCGATTTATTACATTTTGGTTGAGGTTTCTTATCACCAACTCTGATGATTTTATCACATTTTGATGGTTGCTTTGATTTGGACTACTCAAGTGCAAGAGCTTGTAAAAAATTCTAGAGTTTTATATACGAGTTGTTAATTGCTCAATAATAACATGTTCAACACCATTATACATGATCAAATGAGTTTGATTGCTAGAAATTACATGGCCATTGCCACTTCCATTCTAGAATGCGCTTTTATAGGGCTTTTTGGTGGTGTGAAAATAATGTCATCTTTACTTTGATCCTTTCCCTCCCAACCCGAATTCTCATCAGCAGACCTGGTCCTACTCTAAGTCTCCCATACGACCTTACTAATATGCTTGTATTCATTTTACCTATGCACATTAGCCCTTCAACAAGATCAACTATTACCTTCTTAAACTGATTGGGCAACATGTTCATTTCCAAGAACTAACATGACTGAACAGAAAACCTAGAAAATAAACAACACTTGAATGCAAACAATAACAATTAGGTTTTTAATATATTACTTTATGAAGTGGAGCAAGTTGAAAGAGATAGGTATAAGATTGTCCACAATTGTTGAACCTTAGTTTAAACTATGACAATGCATAGTTTAAAAAATTGGTGGGATGAAAATTTCTTATTCATGCACAAGAGAATGTAAGTTAGCTTCTAAGTTACAATTCCTTAAACTTGAACAAACCTAGAGGTGTGTAGACTTGAAAATCATCCAACTTTTAAAATAATTGTTATAATTCTTTAAACTTAAGCAAACCTAGAGGTGTGCAAACTTGAGGAGCTTCTAGCTTTTAAAGCACATGTTATAATTTTAAAAACTTGAACAAACCTAAAGGTGTGAAAACTTGAGAAGCTTCTAGCTCTTAAAGTAAATGTTATAATTTTTAAAACTTGAGCAGACCTAAAGGTGTGCAAACTTGAAAAACATCCAACTTTTAAAGCATTTGTTATAATTTTTTTAACTTAAGCAAAACTAGGTGACAAGTAACATCTTGGTTAATTATGGACATCCAACCTTTAAAGCAAAAAAAATCACATAGAGTTTAAGCCAAACAAAGAAAAATAAATAAATGAAAGAAGCTTCAAACTTTGTTCAACAACAATAATCCTTAAATGCCTTTGAAGGCGAAATGAAACCTTCCTTTTAAGAGCTTGAAAATGAAAAACCACAAAATTTGCAATGATAGAAATGTAAAAACAACTTTTGTGTATTACAAAACACTTGAAAAAAAAGAAGAGGCTCCAAACCTTGTTCAACAACCTTTATCCCAAATATGCTTTGAAGGAGAATTAGCCACTAGAACAATGACGCAATGTCCTTTTTTTCTTCCTTCTGAAAGAAAAAATGAAAAAAACATAGAACTTGCAGCTTGGAGAATAAAAAAACTTAATGTTTAGTGAACCTTAAAAGATGGAAAAGAGAGAAGGACCTAGAGAAGCTCACATCTCAATAATCGAAATCCCAATGTTTTCGAACAAAAGCTATTAATAAGAATGTAATGTCTAGGTTTTTGTTTTTGAAATATTTTTTGAAAAAAATAGAAAACTTGCAATTTAAAGTTCATAAAAGCTTGATCTTTGACAAAATTTAAAACATGGAAAAGAGAGAAGGACCTAATGCAGTTCACCTTGAAGAATGTAATGTATACAGATGGTGGTGGGATGTAGAGATTTTGTTGGAATGCATCAAGCAAAACACATGAGTGGTGTGAAGCTTGCATAGGAGTTAGTTGTGATAGTATAAATGGGAGAAAAGGCGCAAATTAGATCGATAGACTTTGTGCCAAATAGTTGGAAAGTGACAATGATGCCATGGGTTCAAAGTTTTAACATAGGGGTAGACTAGGTGTGTGAGCCATACCAATAAAACCATGGCCGGTAGCCGAGTGTGGTGAAGTTATTAGGGGTTTTTAACAACTTCGTGTTATAATAGGGGTTGATGAATGTGCACGATTGTGTGGGGGGGTTAGTTTTTTTCTTCAATAAAAAGCTAATAAACCATAGTTTTAGAACCTCAGTGGTGTAATTAGGGGTGAGAAATCTCTAGAGGGTTGGGGGTAGAAACAAACACCAAAATTCATGGTGTGCAACCAAACATTGGTCTTGTTCTAATATTTAGTAAGTAGCAAGGATGTTGGGGATTTATGAAATAGGTGAAAGGGAGTCAATGAAAGGTCCAATAGAGATAGAACAATCTTCAAGCCTTATAAGCATACAATTAGTTCAAAACAACTTAATAATTAAATAAATAGGGGGGATAGGGTGGTAATGGTGACTTGAGTTTCATGATGAATGGAATATTTATTTAGATTATGGTTAAGTTCAATAAGGAGCTGTAATTACATGCGGAATCCCAGTTTATGTCATAATGATAGTTCATAATTGCAGGAAATTTAGGATGCGTCGAATGGTGCGAACTAGGTAGTCTGCCTTGCTATCAGGAAGCAATTGGTGAATCGAACTGTGCAACCAACGATAGTGTCCAATGCTAGGAATTAAAGATTATGTGAAGATGGAGGTGTCTTCAGTCTCATAACAACCTTCATAGACAGTTTTAGGTTCATCACCAGAAGCAGGGTCGACTTGCAATAAAATCATTAGGGTGTGAAAGTTCGGGCAAATGCGATAGTACCAAGCTCGAGGGGGATCGATTTCAAAATGAGCGCACACTTCTCGCGGTTCGAATTCTTCATCACGAGGATGTTGTGTCAACGTCAAATCTAAAGATGACTTTTGGGTCAGCTCTTCATTCGCTTATTACAGCTTGAGGCCCATAAGACATGGCCATATGCGATGCAATAATTTCAAGGAAAAAAGAAAAGGTTTTCAACCAAATCGAATCAACAATGAATGTGTGGGGGATTTATGACATCAAAATGCGTGATTATAATTTATAGGCCAAGGAAAATGGAGGAAATGCATAAATAACGGCCTAGAACCATGGTAAAATAAAACCTTAATATCAAAGGAAAAAAACGAAGGTCTAAGTAAAATTGCTCAGGGGGAAAGTGGGAAAAGGTGAAAAAGAACCTTTTCCTTTTCCTTTTCCTTCCATTAACTTCTGAATATAAGAACCTTCTCTTTTTCCTTCCATTGGCTTCCAAGCATTGAGACCTTCTCCTTCTCCTTCCATTGGCCACCAAGTGGGGATCTTCCTTTACCTCTTTCCATCTATTTAAAAGGGCGAAGTTGGATCATTTGGGGCTCTCTTTTCAGGACATTATTTTCAACTCAAATTTTGAGAAGACTTGCTCTCACAACCTTTTTGGGTAGGAGAAGAATGAATAGTCTTTGGTAAATGGTAGAAAGAAGGAGAGTAGATTGGAGGGTTGTAGTAGTTTGGAAAAAATGCAAGTACGTAGGGATAGTGTTGGGAGCTTGAAATCCTAGAAAAAACTTTATAAACCTTCTTGGGTTTGGTAGCATAACTTATTACTAGCTTATCTGTAGAGCTTAAAATTTGGTAGAAAGGTGCGCCTCATAGTTAGCTTTTTAAGGAACTAAAGCAAGCCAGATTTGGACAACATATGTGTTAGAAATAATGTTTTAAGTGACCGGTGGTCTATAGCCAAGTTAAACTTCCTACCTTTGCAAAACCCTTTCGAGTTTGGTAACATACTTTATTATTGGTTTAGTTGTAGAGCTTAGGATTTGGTAGAAAGGTGCGTCTCATAGTTAGTTTTCTATGGAGCTAAAGCAAGTTAGATTTGGATAACATATGTGTTAGAAATAATGTTTTAAGTGCCTGGTGGTTTGTAGCCAAGTTGAACATGGTGTTGAACCTTTAAAAGTTGGTTTAAATGAATGACAATTTAACATAAAATTCTAGGATTTGGCGTGTTGAACTTGGAAAATGTATCTATCAATTCTAAATTATGATTGATGCATAGGAGGCAAGCTACTTGGTTTTAACTACAAACGCAATTTAACATCTAAAAATACACTTGCATTTTTCTTTCACCGATAACATATGTACTTTCAAGTATAGTCACCTCATAGAACCGAGAGTAGAGGGACATAAAGTTGCTTCACATTGTGCAAGGGATTTTTTTAATAAAAATTGTCACTATTATCATCCAATATTTATTTTCATTTTGAAACAATATTTACATGCCATGTATTTCTTGCAATCGCACACCCCCCCCTCCCTCCCTCCCTCCCTCCCTCCCTTCCTCCTTAGAAAGGACCCAAAAAAAACACCCTTTGCTCCTTTTAATGTGGTTCCACTAAAAGGACAATTGCTAAAGTTTTGAACATGATGTCTAAGAGAAAAATGTGGTTAAATTTAACTTCATTATTTCAATTATGTTTTCCATCCACATTGTTAACATCATTTAGATGTGGCATAATAGTCATACTATCACAATTTTGCAAGGTTGGAGATGGAAGGAGTTAAGGGTGCCTTGTTCAAGTCCAAAACTATTGAAGGAGGCATCTACAAAATGGTATTGTAGGAAATGTATGATATTGATGTTAATATTTAGTGTTGATGATGATTTTTCAAAGTTGCTTTTGCAAGATGGAAAAACAATAGTATAGGATTAAAGTAACCTCAACCATTGGTAGCTAGGGGGCATTCTAAACATGGAGTAATTACATTCCATTAAAAAGAACTATTTTTGAAGAATTCTAGGAATGTATTTGAACCTAGAATGTTCTTAATACATTGCCTTCAAATAAAGGATAATATTTGCTAGCCTATGAATTACTTGATCTTTTATAGTAATATGTTTTATTATTGATAAATGAAAATGTGATTTAGAGATATTGGACATGGGTGTGAAGATGGGTAAGATGGAGGGCATCCTTATATCTAGGTAGGTAAATGGCACTATGAAAGTTACACATCAATTGCACACTAGTTGCAATTCACACATATTATCCAAGCCTATATTTCTAGCACCATGCAAGATAATGTGATTCATAGTAATTAGTTGTGGTGACACACAAAGTTCAAATTTTCTTTTTGTAATAGTCCTCTTTGATTGGGTCACGACTAGAAAGAAACAATTCACACTTTGAGCTTTCCCAAAATAGAATAATCATAATCCTTCCCTTTGGCCTACTTATAGGTTACAAAAGTAGAGCTTTGGGACAAGGATATGGAATTAAGTGTCATGCTATTTGAGACAACTTGGAGAACACATGGAAAATTTGGGGGAACACAATGTGAACATATGTTTCTCCTCCCCACCTTTTTTCAGCAGAAGGAAAAAGCTTGTGCTTGTTGATTGCATGTTGCTTAAGCTCGTCATTTCCATGTCAATGTGGTGATATCTTTTAGAAGCCTTCTGGGATACAATTAAAAGTATCAGAAATCTTAATCTCATAAGAAGTTGAATTCATTCACAAACAATACTATATCAACACTAAGTATTGTTGCATTGTTCTTGTATTCTTAATCTTTCACTTGCACATAAAGCATTTCATAAGATGTTTTCAC
>Ga0116228_10006697_pt1 | contig 10287 bp, 10 predicted proteins | sample S1TSphfallax_2_FD_89694 | JGI IMG/M metagenome (GOLD analysis project Ga0116228, IMG submission 89694) | Host-associated microbial communities from peat moss isolated from Minnesota, USA - S1T2_Fc - Sphagnum fallax MG | ecosystem: Host-associated > Plants > Peat moss > Unclassified | place... | reverse complement strand
GGTATCATTCATAACGAATTGATAACTAAATGAAAATTCGATACTGAAAGCACTAAAAATGGACATGGTATCGGAAGAACTGAATAAGGACTCGATACTAAAAGATTTAAACAAGGGGTGGATACATAAAGAACTAAATGAGGAGTCAATATAGGAAGAATCGAACAAAAAGTCGATATCGAACTGGGATTTAGTACCAATGGAACCAAAAATAGATTTGGTACTAGAGGAACCAAACTGGGATTTAATACATGAAAAACTAAATTGGCAATCGGTACCAAAGGAACTAAACATGCAAAAAATTCCCCTCCACCCAAACTGGAATTTAATATTGCACTTTAAAAATATCAACCAAGATAAGTGGGTGTAAAAAAAACCAATAGATTTCGACATTCAAGAATTTATAGATGATTCTTACTAGGTGGAATCCACCACTAAAGACAATAACAAAATCTGTGCCATGGATGAGAAATCCTATTTTCATCCAAAATGTATTTTCATTCAGGCTTGTCAACTCAAACCATTTTGGCCAAGAACTAATGCGATGGTTCCACTTCCCAATCATCACCTTTTTCATCCAAGTTGTTTCCCCACCAAAGTGTCATGTTCATCCTTTCTAACACTTATAAAAGGACCTCAAATTTTCATTTCCACTATTGTTGTTGATTTTGTTTGCATTTTGGATCTTAACATTATATTTGATGCCAAGATGAGAAGAACAATTAGTAAAGAGGATGTGAAGAGGTTAGTTAAAAAGTAACAGGAGATGGAGACAATAAAACAAGAACAAGGGAAAGCCCCCTAAAGCTTTCAACCAAAATCGAAAAGTCCTAAACCAAAACCAAATTTTGCGGTTGAAGGGAAAAAAAAAGAGGCAAAATGTTAGTGATTTTTAGAGGAAGGGGTAAGATAGTCTTTATTGAAATGGATAAGTTTGAGAGATGAGTGAAAAGGAGAGATGTTCATTGGGCAAAATAGGTTGGCATTTTTGGTTTCATTAGCATTCGACTTACCCCAATTTGGCTAATGGTGAAGGAATGGTCGTAAGGCATCACTCAATACACCCCCAAAAGAATCGATTTGGTGGTGCAAAGGTAATCGACTTCCATTACCAAAAAGACCATTGGTGAAATGCTGCCCTTTCCCAACGTCAAAATCACGATTCCACCAAACTATAAGCAAGATGAAGTTACGAAGATGTGCATTAGGCTTGCATAAAAAAACATAATTGCATAAAAGAAAGGCTAGAAGGCTACACAACTCAAGGGCAAGTACATGACACACATGCTTGCTGTTGCAACCTTAACATTGGGTCCATGACAAAGTGTGAAGTGAAAGGGCCCATGAAGGGAGAATGCAAGGGACAAAGCCCAATGACTCCCAAGTGCACTCCCACTTTGGGAATTGCACTTGTATGGGAGTTATGAATGTTTAGAGGCTTTGTTGGAAAAGAAAAAAAACACCAAATTTGTCGCAACCCCACTTTGGGCTAAGTGTGAGGATGAAACTCACACTCACAAAGTTGAGGATTTGGAGCCCTCCGGGACTCCCGAATGTTTAGAGTTCGACAAAAGAGGCCAAAACACCTCTAATTGGAATGTTCTTGATGTCATTGGAAAGGTCTTGAAGTGTAGATATCCAAAATGGCCTCACATTGATCATTTGGACATCTGTAGCCCAAGTTATGGGCAAAAGAAGGGCCGAGAGTCAAACTGGCAGTTTGACTCCCGACCACTAAAAGTCGGGGATCGATCTCTTCCCAACATCCGATTCTAGAGTGCGACATGGCGTTGGAAAGCTCTCGAAGAGAACTACAACTTTGGCTTAAACCTTGTCTTAATCAGACTCTGCAGTCGAGAGGTATGAGCTCTCAAAGTTCCGAGACTCCAAACCGGAACAGTTTCGGGACTCCAACTTGGGAGTCCCGAGAAAAAGAGCCATTCGGATGTGGCTCCCGCGGAGTAACGTAGATAATACTATATGGGGGAAGGTGGTGGCTTCCCTCGAGTCCGGGCTGTGGTGAGTCAAGTGTGTCAAAGTGCCCGTGACTTGTCCCAACACCTAAGGGAGTTCCTGAATGTGAGCTAACCTTTTTGTGGTTGGCTTTGGATGCAGATTTAAACTTGATAATCTAGTCCCTCTTCCTAGTCTAATCCCAAGACTTCTAGCACGCCCCTCTACCCCCTTTTAGTGCTGGAAGTCGGGAGCGGCCCCCAAGTCCCAACTTTCCGCAACTCTACATAGTTGAACCCTCAAATGGGTTCAACGGGGGATTTTGGAGCGCGTCAAAATTGGGCTCATAAGATACCATTAGAAAGGTCTTGAAGCTTAGATGCTTAAAGTGCCCTTACATTAGTCATTTAGTTTGATTTGCATGAGTTATGATCAAAAGAAGGGGCGATAGTCAAATTGGGCTATTTGACCTCGACCACAAGTCCCTTCAAAAGAAGGATCAAACAAGGTCTGATTGGAACGTGCTATACATTGTTGGAAATATATTTTCAAGGGCTATAAGATAATGTCCTCTTAATTTCAAAAAATACTTGTTTTGAGAAAGATATAGGCATTGAAGGTTCTAAGATAACAAAAGTCCTAGTTTCGGGACTCCCAAGGAAAAGTGACATTTGGATGTAGTCCCCGAAGAGAGGCACATAATATATTATAGGGAGGGGAGTGGTGCCTTCTCCTAAAGGTTGCAAGTTGTGTAAAGCTTGTGTTTGAAGTTGTGCATACTAAGTCTTTTGCACCATTTACATTCAATTTGCACTAACCACTTTCTTTTCTTGGTTGTGTAGGTTGATTTCATCTTGAACTCTCACTTGTGAGTTCATCCTAGTCCCATCTTGGAGCTCTAGCACACCCTCCTACCCCTAAAGTGTTGTAAGTTAGGGAACGTGCCCCAACTCTCTTCTTTTTTCGATGTTTCATTTTCGGACCCACCTTTGGGTTTCCTGAAAAATTTGGGGGCGTGTCACTTGCATTGTTGTAAGCAATTTGGCTCAAAAAGAACATGCAACCTATGTTACAAAGAAGTTGATACTACTTATGATGATGGCAAAAAAAATAAGCATATTGACTAGTTTATTGTCCTTTTTTACAACTTGTAGAATTATGTTCAGGACTTTTTGGTACCCTCAAAGTCGAAAGAAATGGCAGGAAAGGAGTCGAAATTATGTCATGCACAAGAAGTAGACATCCTACTATGAAAATGGTTCCCTTTGGAAAAATTGATTACCAAAATTGGACCTTGATGATGAAGACAACAATTTGGAGTTATTTGATCCAAATTCAAAGATGAAATCAGCATCATTGAAAATGCTTACCCAAGGTGAATCAATTGATCTGGATTCCATGCTAAACGTTTGAAGGGAAGGCACACAACAACCATCGAATGTGCATTTTGGTTTTGTATTGGAACCTTGCGGTATTTGTATTGAAAAAATATTGGAATCAAACCTTCCACTATCGAAATTGAATTTGCTTTTGGCGCCTAGGAGTTGGAATATTTCCAGTTGTTTGAGGCCATGTTCAGATCGAACATCAAGTTTATCGCTTGGGAAGAGGAGTTGGATGTAGAAACCTTTGAACCCGAAGAAAAAATCCAAAACAAGAAGTCCAACACGAATTTTATTTTTTGGTATGCTACATGCCTTTTTTGAGTTCCAATTGGTATCTCCCCCTTGGTCTTCATTGCAACGATTACATGATTGATTGTAAGGATAATTAATTTATTTAAATTAGGTATTGGACGTTAACACACCACTAGGAAGATTTTCCGGTGGAAGTCAAATGGACATTGGAGTTGAAGTTTAGAATGTGACTTTGGCCTTTTCAAAGGTATTAAAAACTTTTTTATGCCCTTAACTTTTCAACACTTCCAGTTTGAGTGTCTCTACTATAACCATTATTAGGAAAGTGTAAGAGCATTTGCGGCTTTCAGTGGTGTTTACAGAATCATTAAGGGTAATTGATCTTTATAGATGATACCAATAATTGGAAGACACTTTACAACAAGATGATTTCATCAGGGAAGGGCTCCGTAAGGAAGTTGAAAGCCTATAGGAGGTCTAGGTGAAGATTATTGAAATGCAAACAAAAAATTTGGCTTATTGAATCTAGCTATCGAAAATGAAGGATCTGATTTCGGCAATTTCCTTGGCTTATGATCAATTACAGGTGGACTAAGAAGCTTTGTAGGCCAAGCTTCGAAGGGAGGAGGCGGAGTGGTGTTCGATTGACTTTGTAGTTAACATCACACAAAGCAAGCGCAAGGTCGTCAAATTGCAGATCATTCGGTTACAAATAAAAAATTCCACACTATAGAATAAGAATGAACAATAATAGGAGGAACTTCAACGTACTACTAATACAATTTCTAATTTATAGAGGACTGTCCAAGACTTTAGGGACAACATCCCTACAATTAAAAAGGACTTTCAGGCCTTGGTTACCGAAAATGAGAGGTTGAGCGGTAAGGCCAAGTTAATAAACCCTTAACATCACCAGATTGAAGAATTTGAAACCCTCAAAATGGAGCATGTTTTCATGAGTGTAGAATTGTTCATTTACCAACTAAAAACCTATTGAATTTGGTTAGATTAATGGGAACATAATAAGCCCCAAGTTACCAAACTAATTCAAAAGTCTTTCAAATCATCTTGGAAGGATGAACAACGACTATGTAATCATTTCGAGGCCTATCAATGTGTGTTCCGACATTTTGTATTTCCTTTTAGTACAACGACGATGGCCAACATGATGAAATCAAGATCTATGAGTGAGAGTTAGCGAGGTGGCCAGGTGTCGTAACCCCACTTTTGGAAGAGTGTGAGGATGACACTCACACTCCCGAAATGGGGACTTGGGAGTCCTCCGGGACTCCCAAAACTTTAGAGTCCGATTGTAGGGGTCAAAACACCTTGCCTTGAAGCATTCTTCACGACATTGGAAAGTTATTGAAGAGTAGATATCAAAAATGGCCTCGTATGAATCATTTGGACATCTGCAACACAAGTTATGGCAAAAAGAAAGGCCAGGAGTCAAATTAGCATGACCACTAAAAGTCAGGACTCGACCCGACCCCGGTGTGTGCAGATGGAGTGCGATACAACGTTGAAAAGCTCTCAATGAGAGCTACAGGTTTACTTTAGACCTCATCCCAATCTGAGGTCTGAGCAAAGAGTTATGAACTCACAAAGTCCCGGGAGTCCAAACTGGGATAATTTAGGAGGAGTCCTAGGACTAAAAGCCATTCAAATGTGGGTGCTGCGAAGTAACACAAACAATAATATATGGGGGAAGGTGGTGGCTTCCCCTGAATCTGGGCCGTGGTGAGTCTTATGAATTCAGAGTTGCCCGTGGCTTGTCCTAGCACCAAGGGTGCTCCAGAATGCGAATTAACCAACTTGTTGGTTAGTTTGATGCAGGTTCAAGTGAGTAAGTAAAGCTTATCCCTCTTCCTAGTCCCATCCCGGAGCTTTAGCATGGCCCTCTACCCCTTTTAGTGTTGAGAGCTGGGAGCGTGCCTTCAAGTCCCCACAATTCCATTGTTTTAAAAACCAAGGCCCATCTTGGGCCTAACTTGAGTAACTTGGGACTTGTGAGCATATCATTTGGTATTAGAGCTCCGGTAAAGCTCGATCCACTTCTTAGGAGTGTCGTATGGCACCCAAAAATAATCGTAAGCAAGTTCAAGAGACCATGTTGGAAGAACCCGCTGAGGAACAAGTTGCCCCACCGGGGTCTATTAGGGAAGAGGAACCAAGAGCCCGAAAGGATCAAGATGAGCTCGAGAGTGAAGAGGAACAATGAAGCTCGGTCCTATTCACCTCGGAGCAATTGGAGGTCCTCCTCAAAATGAATAGACTCGATTGTAGTGAGTTGGTGGCAGCCCTCAAAGAAGGATCATTCAAGAATGCAGGGTTTCAACCGGCCAAGCCTGGGAACTTCGATGGTGCTCGCGATCGAAAGGTTGTGGATGTTTGGCTTGCCGAAATGGAAGATTATATACATGTCGCCAAAGTTGGACGGCATTCGGCCGTGGAGCTTGCCCAATCCTACTTGAAAGGCTATGTCGCCACATGGTGGAGGACATTGAGATAAGAGGAGGGGAAGAACCATGGCTACACTTGGGAATTCTTTAAGGAACGCGTCAAGTCCGAATTTGTTCCAAGGAATTTCGACTACATCTCAAAGTGCAAACTCCATGACCTTGTGAATGCCACTAATGAAAACTTGCAGCAATATGTGAGGGATTATTCCAAACTCATGTTTGAGATCCGGCACATGCATGAGCTAGATCACGTGTGCCAATTTGTAACAGGGCTTCCAACTTGGGCCAAGCATAAACTTGAGGAAAATTAGCCCTTTTCACTATCCGAAGCCATCATGAAAGTGGAAGGCTTCTTGGATGTGGGACAAGGTGAAAAATCCAGGTTCAAGAAGGACAACAAGTTCTTTCATAAGAAGTCACGCCATGAGGGAGAATGGAACCAAGGACAAGAAAGTCCAAGGAAAGAAAAACCCAAACAATTCCAAGTCTCAGGGTTCAAGCAAGGGAAATTTCGTGAAAAAAAAGGCTCCTTTCAAAGGGAGCCAACCTAAGGGAGATGTTGGGGCAAAACCCAAAGGAACATGTTTCAACTGCAACGAAGTGGGGCATTATTCCAAAGATTGCCCCAAGTCCAAAACCGGGAATGGGGGCTTTAAGGTAATTGCCCTCAACGCCAACCTAGCCCAAAATGAATGTAATCGACTTATCTTCTTGAAGGGGAAGATTACTAAGCGGGAGGTGTTATGTCTTTTGGACACATGGGCTTCTCACAACTTCATAACTCGAAAAAGCGCCAAAAGGATGGAACTCCACTTGGAGGAGCTCAAGGCATCCATCAAGGTGCACTTCATGGATGGGGTTCCCCATTTCACTATGTCACAAGTAAAGGAAATGCCTTTTCAACTAGGAAATTAGAGAGGAAAGGTGAACTTGTTGGTTTCCACCTTGGGTGGAATGGATTACATTTTGGGAATGGAGTTCATCGCCCAAAATAATGTGTTCATTGAAGGGCATAATAGACTAGTTAGAATCTCGTCTAAAAGTGGGATTGTGTGAGTGAAGGCACACAAGTTGCTTTGTGTGGGTGGGTCAACCATCCACTTCATGTTAGGAAAAACCTGGGAAAGAGAATGCGTGGGAAGTTATGGCATGATGTGTGTTATGTGGGTGTTGGATGAAGTTGAGCCCAAGGAAGTTACCAATGTGGTGACCTCCTTCAAATGCAAAAGGCAAGTCTTGGAAAAGTTCCCGGATGTGATGCCTAAAGAGTTACCCGAAGACCTGCCTCCAAGAAGATGAGTTGATCATGTGATTGAGGTGATGCCGAGAGTAGCACCTCTTGCCAAGGCCCCATATCGAATGAGCCATGAGGAATTGAAAGAGCTTAAGGTTCAACTTGAAGAACTCCTTGCGAAAGGTTACATCAAACCAAGTAAATCACCATATGGGGCGCATGTCCTTTTTGTTCATAAGAAAGATGGGACGTTGAGGATGTGTGTGGATTATAAGGCCCTTAACAAGGCAACGATGAAGAACCGGTATCCATTACCTCAAATAGATGATCTCTTTGACCGCCTTTCGGAAGCCAAAATGTTTAGTAGGATTGACTTACGTTCGGGGTATTACCAAATTTGGATTACGGAAGGGGATGAAGAAAAGACTGCTTGCCACACAAGGTATGGCTCATATGAATTCTTGATGATGCCCTTTAGGCTCACCAATGCACCCGCCACATTTTGCACTCTCATGAATGACATTTTATGGGAATGGCTCGATGATTTTGTGGTCGTTTACATAGACGACATTTTGATTTATAGCGGCTCCTTGGAAGAGCATGCGGAGCACCTCCGGAAAGTGTTCCAAAGACTAAGGGAAAACAAGTTATATGCCTTGAGAAGTGCGAATTTGGGGTGACGGAAGTGGACTTCCTTGGACATAGGATAACTCAAGAAGGTTTGAAGATGGACGATTACAAGGTCAAGGCAATTGTGAATTGGGAACCGCCTAAGTCGGTTCCAGCCTTAAGATCCTTTTTAAGATTAGCCTCTTATTATTGCAAGTTCATCAAGAACTTCGCGAAGATTGCCGCACCCTTGACGAACCTTTTGAAGAAGTCCGTTGTGACTTACGAATGGGAAGAAGCATGCGATGAGGCCTTTGAGACCTTGAAGGGCATTTTGGTGAAGGCGCCGGTGTTGAAGTTGCCCAACTTTGACAAGGATTTTGAGATCCACTTTGATGTCTCTGACTTTGTAATTGGAGGAGTCCTAGTGCAAGAAGGAAGATCGATGGCATTTGAGAGCAAGAAGTTGAGTGAGACGGAGCGAAGGCGGCCAACACATGAGAAGGAAATGTGGGCCGTCATACATTGTTTCAAGACTTGGGGCCATTACATAGGCTCCAAGGATGTGGTGGTGTGGACCGACAATGTGACCTTGAAGTATTTTGCCATACAACCCAAGTTGTCTTCAAAACAAGTGAGATGGTAAGACACATTGGCCTTGTTCAATGTGGACATCCGGCATAAGCCCAGGAAGGAAAACATAATGCTCGATGCGCTAAATCGAAAACACCAACTTAAAGTGGTGTATGTGAGTGAAATAAAATTTCAAAAGGAAGTTCGACTAGTGAGCCGTCAAGATGAATTTGCTAAGGAAGTGAGGCAAAACATTCAAAATGGAGCCAAGTCACACTTCCATTTGCGAAATGGACTAGTGTGGTACAAGCAAAACCGACTTTATGTTCCGGAAGGGAAGATGAGGGACATCATTTTGAAGGAGTGTCATGATGGGCCACTTGCGGGCCATGGTGGTGCAAAGCACACCATAACATTCCTCAAGAAGTCTTATTATTGGCCCAACTTGAAAAACAATGTGGAGGAATATGTAAAGACTTGCTTGGTTTGCCAACAAAATCAAACACTTAACAATAAGCAAGCAAGCTTGTTGCAACCTTTACCAATTCTTGAAGGATCGTGGGAAAGTGTGTCCATGGATTTCATGGTAAGCCTGCCCCCATCAAGGGGCTTTAACGCCATCATGGTAGTGGTGGATCGATTTAACAAGATGGCACACTTCATTCCCATTGAGGATGAGGCCACGGCCCAAAAGATGGGTAGGTTGTTCTTCACACATGTTTTCAAGCATCATGGCTTCCCAAAGGCCAACTTGGAAAAGGTGCACAAGAGGTATAAGGATTTTGTAGACAAGTCCCAATGAGAGGTGAAGTTTCAAGAAGGGGATGAAGTGTGGTTGAACATCAAGAATTTTCGATTGCTAGAAGGCTTAAATTACAAGTTTTTGGGCCCATATGCGAGCCCATTCAAAGTGTTGGAAAAGAAACTTTCCAACATTTACAAGTTAGAACTACCGAAAAATCTTAGAGTTCACCCCACATTTCATGTGTCTCTTTTGAAGCTGATTTCCTGCTAATGCACTCCCATATCCTTGAAGGACTCAAATGTGAGTCCAAGTGAAAGACAACGGAAGAGGGAGGAGTCGGGGCACGCTCCCTAGTTCACAACACTTGGAGGGGTAGAGGGGCGTGTTGGAGCTCCGGGATGGGACTAGGAAGAGTTGACAAGCTTATTCACTCACACGGGCCTACACATAACCCACACAAAGTGGTTAGTGCATAGATGGAACACCTTTGGTGCTAGGACGAGCCACGGGCAACACGGACACACAAGACTCACCACGGCCCGGACTTGAGGCAAGCCACCACCTTCCCCCTTATAGTATACTCTGGACCTCTCCACGGGGCCCACATCCAAATGGCTTTTCTCTCCCGGGACTCCCGCGTCGGAGTCCCGAAATCCCGCCAATTGGGACTCCCGGGACTTTGGAGCCCCATAACTTTGCTAGCAAACCTCGGATCGAAGTGCGGTCTGAAGCAAAGTTGTAGCTTTCATCAAGAGCTTTCCAACGGTATGTGGCACGTCGTCTACAGCCAAGTAAATCGGGTCGATTCCCGACTTTTTCCGATCGGGAGTCAAATTGGCAATTCGACTCCCGACCCTTCTTTTGGCCATAACTTGTGATTTAGATGTCCAAATGAGCAATGCGAGCCCATTTTAGACATCTAAGTTCTAAGAGCTTTCCAATGATATACAGAACACCAAATTCCATTGAGTTTTGATCCCTCAAATTGGTCTCTAAAATTTCGAAAGTCCACCGGGACTCCATCTCCCAAAGTGGGAGTTACCTTGGGAGTGTGATGGTTCACTCCCTCACACT
>Ga0116228_10006696_pt1 | contig 10288 bp, 3 predicted proteins | sample S1TSphfallax_2_FD_89694 | JGI IMG/M metagenome (GOLD analysis project Ga0116228, IMG submission 89694) | Host-associated microbial communities from peat moss isolated from Minnesota, USA - S1T2_Fc - Sphagnum fallax MG | ecosystem: Host-associated > Plants > Peat moss > Unclassified | place: USA... | reverse complement strand
TATTATTGGTGGAGAAGAGAGAAAATTAGGTCTACCAAATTCATTTGTTTCCCTAACTATCAAAATCTTAGAATATCAAAATGCAAACAATCACAAGAAATTTCAAAGAATGAATTAAAAATTTTAAAAAAACCAAAAATCATTCACTCATTTTATTTCCTTTCACAATTGTGCAATTGCAAAATGAAATTATGTCGTTTAAAATTTGAATGTCACACAACAATCTTTGCACACAAACATTTATATTAGTAAACAAATTACAAACTAAAATTGTGAAACTAAAATACAATCAAAGAAAAATAATAATAATAAACACATAACAAACAAACAATGACAAACAAATGTACAAACATACATTCAAACTAACTAAGCATACATGCATAAAAACAACATGGGCACATAAGTGGGTGCACAAAAAAAACCAAAATATAGCAATTGACCAAGTGAAAAAATGAAAAAGTTTGAGGGTAGGTGGTGCCTTGAGCTCCCAAACCTATGTAGAGGGGATGGGGGAAGTACCAACAAAGAAACAAGCTTGAAGTGGGTAGGTAACAAAGATGCGAGGTTGATAATAAGTACCTAAAAAACTTTGCAAAGTTTAAAGAATGTGGATTGAGTTTAAAGAAAGCATGAAATGGAGGAGGAGCAATAGCAAAGGATTGAGCTTGAAGTACATGTAAGTTCATGTGGAGGAATGGGAGTAACAACAAAAGATTGAACTCAAAGTAGGCATGCAACAAAGGAGCATGAATGATGGCAAAGGATTGAATTCAAAGCAAGCAAGCAAGCAATGAAGGATCAAGAACAACAACAAAGGACTAAACATGAATTAAACAAGCAATAAAGGAATGAAGATGATAAAGAATGACGCAACTCAAAGTAGGTAGGTAGCAAAGGAGTGGAAGCAACAACAAGACAACTAATTCCAAAATGTAGGGAAAACAAGAGGGAAAGGAGAAAGAAGGTGTCAAAGGGAAAAAAATATATAATGAAAAAGATAGGATTGAAGGAGAGAAGACAAAGAATGCCACACACATATATAACTTGCAAAAATCAAACCAAAAAAAAAAAAATACAATAAAATTTCAGCAAACAAAAGCTAAAAACTATAAACAACCTTTAAGCTTCAAATATGTAACCTCAAAGCTCAACAAAAACTCAAGAACAAAAGTGTTTTAAAAAATGGTACCCATGTTTTGGCTTGGACCCCTTTATTCGTGGGGAGGCCATGGTTGCATGAAACCATTGTTGCAACCCCATTTGGTGCCACAGAGTAATAAAAACCCTAACTTTGGATGCCCTATCCACTTTGGATGTTTCTAAAAACCTTAGATTTAAACTTCACTTATTATTCTAGACCCTAGCTACCTAGAACCCCTAGACCATAGCTTGAGAATTTGATTTGGGTAAACTTTTTTGCCCCACTTGAGGCTCAACATTATGAAGGGATTCAAGGGAGCCAATTTTCAATGGTTGGTTCACAAATGAATGAAATTCAATTTGCCAAATATCTAACTAGGTATATTAAACCTAATGCCCACCAATTTTCAACGCAAAAACCAACTTGAAAACAAGTTTGATACCTAACACTTCTTATAATACCCACCCCATTGTGGTTAAACTAATGTTGTGCAATTCCATGATTTTGGTTAATAGTCTCATTTTTTTGTTTTATTTTCTTTCTTAATTTTCTATAAATCATTGAACCTTTTGTTATAATTTGTTGAAAAAAATTTAAGTTGCAAAACCTTAGGTTTTAACTTTTAGAAAAAAATCATAATAAAAAACCTTTAATTGTGGGGTTTTGAAATCTTTCCAAGAACTAATCGTTTCCACAAAAGAATCAGACAAACAACTACTGGTTTATGGTAGGTTATTTGACTCAAGTTTTATTTTTTTGAACCTTATTCAAGGGTCAAAATCAATTTTGTATTAATATATATGGTGCAACTTAGGTATATGGTATTGATATCCATATTAATTTTGAAAAACCTATTAATTGGGTATGACTTGAGACAATACCAACCTTATACCAATGCCGGTTTAGTATGAAACCAAAGATAATATTGAGTATATACCTAAGTTATATCAATATCAATACTAAGTTTATACTTGCCATATACCAAGAAAAAATCAAGTTTGAATTTAATACTAGTACTAGATTGGTATGAATTCTTTTTGAAAGTACCCGATTTGTGTAAGTTTTTGTAGGATCAACCTAACCATCATTGTTGGTTTACCACACCCATCTTTGGAAGAATAGTTATTATTAACCCTGATTTAACCTAACGTTTATTAAAGACCTTTCGATGTTTAATGCACTATCACTACGGTAGTTAAACATCCATGTGGTTGTTAGCACATTTACCATACTAATTTGACATGTGTAAATCTATTTAGCATCTTACCTTTTGCTAAACCACTTATATAAGGCAATGTGTTTGCCTTGTTTTCTATTCAATCCTAATCGATCTACATGGTATCAAAACAAAGGCCCATGGGGTCCAATGGGTAGTATTCGAAGGCTTCATGATTTTAGGACTTTGTATGGTCATGATTCATATGAATTTTTTAAAAGACATTGTATGGTCACGGTCTTTAGTTCATGTGTTTAATTTTGTGCAAGCATTGAGTGGTGTATGGTCATCATTAGTTATTTAGATTTATTGTTTTGGCATGTTTGTGGAGAAATTTGGCTTAGATAGTGCACTACTTCAAGTGTTTAGTGAAAAGAAATATTGTTGGACAAACATGCCAATTTTCTTGTTGACTAAAGTTGTCAACACAACCAATTTATTGGTGAACAAATCTCCAACCAAAGCTAATCCAAAATTATTCTAGAAGAAAAACATTTAAGTACATGACCAAACTTTTCATATATGCATGTGTTTGGTTACACTATATTTGTTCACATAGCTAAAGAGGAGAGAAGAAAACTAGATTCTAAGTCTTTGACAAGTCTTTTTGTGGGGTATGATAGCCATTCAAAGGTTTTCCAATGTTATAATCCTACCACATGCAAGGTGATGTTTATAGGGATGTAGACTTTGATGAAAAAAATGTTTTTAGAACCTTTGATCTTGTTAGAATAAGAGATTATAAAAGATTAGTTGATAAGGAACCACTTGGACATCTAAAACTTGCTAAGTCAATTTGAATTCCTCAAACTAAACACCTCCATCTAGCTTAGTTGCAACTTTAGCTAAAAAGTCAATGCCCCAACCACCTTTAGCTACTTTACCTATACCAACAATAGTTGAAGAAGCCTTCGAACAAAGGAGTGGATCAATATCCTAGTACTGTAACAAATACAAGATTGGACTATATGTTTAAGACACCAAAGTTTAAAGGAAGAAAAGCGGAGCAAACAATACATTTGATGAAGCAGACATTGAATCAAAGTTTTCATGTGAAGATGAAGTTGTCTTTTTTAAGCAATTTTGAAATTTTGGGAAGGATCCTAATAAGCCAAGTTGGTTGAATGACTTTGTTCACCTAGTTGAAATTCCAAAACCCATGACATTTATAAAAGCTTCCAAATGTAAAAAACGATGTACAATAATGGAGTGTGAGATGAACATTAACAAAAACAAGACAAGTTGAGTATTGTTGATTTGTTGCCAAGGAAGTCTTTGATAAGTGTGAAATGGGTGTTCAAGACGAAAGGAGTAAACAACATGCCCCGTACATACAAAACATGTATTGTTGTTCGTGGATGTGAATAATATGAAGGGATCAACAAAGCTTTGCACCAATAGTCAAGTGGGGAACTGTAAGAACACCAATGGCTTTTGTTGCACAATGTGAGTGGAAACTTTATCATTTGGACATGAAGATCACCTTTTTCAATGGAAATCTACAAGAAAAAGTCTTCATGGACCAACCATAAGGTTTTGTAGTTGTCGAACAAGAGTATAAAGTTTTGCAAACTTAGTTTAAGACATTGTACATATTAAAGCAAACACCAAAGGCGTGGTATGAGAGAATTTATTAATACATGAAGGAACAAGGTTTAACGCAGAATAGGGTAGGTCCTACAACTTGTACTATTCAATTTAGTATGGGAAACTATTGATCCTTGTCTTATATGATGACGACCTCTTGATCATTGGTGACCACCTTGAAAGAATTGAATTGTTTAAATGTCAATTGCAAAAGAGGTTTGAAATTACGAATCTAAATGATATGTCCCATTATAATTGAATTTTTATACCTTGAAGAAGGAATTTTCATGACACAAAAAAAACTACATAGTTAGTACATTGGAGTAGTTCAGAATGTCCAACTACAATCCAAATTCCACACCAATGGTGGAAAATATCAAACAAACATGGATTCTCCACTTGTTGAACAAATTGTAGGGAAGTTGTTGTACTTCACCAACACAAAATTGGACATAGCGTATGCAATGGGAATGGTTAGTTGTTTCATGACACAACCACAAGTGCCACACCTCGAAGCAATAAAACACATATTTTAATATCTTCAAGGAACAACTGAATGGGAATATTATTCAAGAAAAAAGGACAAACTAAAGTTACATGCTACATCGATGTTTTATTGGATGGAGATGCAAAAAGTTTGAGATCATCTGAGGGGCATGTCTTTCAACTTGGTGGCAATCCAATAACTTGGTGCAAAAAAAAACAACAAATTGTTGTTCTTTCATCCACTAGATCAGAGTATAGAGCTTTCACAGAAGGGACAAAGGAATCTCTTCAACTAAAAGGTATTTTTTTGGAGCTGGAGTTGAGAAGATGAGCCCATAATGCTTTGGTGTGACAACATGAACATTAAAATAGCGTGAAATCCAATGTTTCATGCTACGACAAAGCATATTGAGGCACAACATCACTTATTAGAGAGCAAATCCAATTAGGAAATGCAAATTTCGCTCACATACCATCTGAAGATCATGTTGCAAACATCCTTACTAAGACTTTTGGAAGGGTCAAATTCCAAGGGTTGAGAGATAAACTTGGCATTGTATCTTTTAGTAACTTGAAAAAAAAAACTAAGATAAATCTGAAGTAGTATATTTAGTTTAGCATGGGTGTGAGGGGGACATGTTGGTTTACCACACCAATCTTTGGAAGTGTAGTTATTGCAGACCCTTATTTAGCCTAGTGTTTATTAAAGGCCTTTCGATGCTTAATGCACTATCACTATGGTAGTTAGACATCCATGTGGTTATTAGCATATTTACCACACTAGTTTGACACATGTTAATTTATCTAGCGTCTTACCCTTGGCTGAACCAACTTATATAAGGCGATGCACTTGCCTTGTTTTCTATTTGATCCTAATCAATCTAGGATCACTTGTCAGGAGACTTTTTTTTTTAAAAAAAAACCCTAATACCAAGACCGGTCTGTTATGTTCAAAAGTTGATACCAGTCCCACATTGGTCAAAACCAACTCTACATTTTTGAGAACCACTGGTCAGGGGTGGAAAACAGTTGTTTGATTTTTTTAGAACCGCCAGTCTAGGATCTATATAACTTACCCTTACCCACCGGTTCTTTCTTGGAAAAGGAGAGACTGGCCCAACACTGGTTTAAACTTTACACCTAAAAACGCATATCCAGGACTGAAGTTAAATGTTTTGCCAATGAAAAAGGAAAGTGGGGATGGACTGGCTCATCAGCCTGTTTTGTGCATGTGGTAGGGTAGGTTCTCTCTAAGGGGCTCTTGGTGCAATGATGTTTGGTGATTGTGACACCCAACCCCACAGTCTTAATGCTTTAGTCTTTGATTTGGGTGTTTGGTGGATTATTAAATTAACTCTCAAAATGCCAGTCAGTCTGCTCTCCCACTTTCTCTTCAGTTCTTGGGCAATCAGTGGTGACAAGTGACAACCCAATCTTCCATGTTGACATTGCTGCTCCTTGCCACAACCCCCCTACCTCTTTCATTTTACTTTGTTTGACAATTGTAACTGCCTCATTGCTACAAGCCATCAACAACCCAACCTTCCAAGTTGACATTTTTGCTCCTTGGCCCACCCCTACTACCTCTTTTCATTTTCTTCTGTTGTCAATTACTGCCTCATGGCCACAACCCACCAACATTGGCATTAGTTTTCCATCCCTCAACTTGGACTCTTTTTCTCTTCTTTAGTACCAGCAGTATTTATAAGCATATTTGGCTGACCATGCCTCACTAGCGTCCCTCCCTGCCCCCGCCCTCCCCTACATTCATTGAAGGTGACAAGGGCAAAGTGCTTGGTTTTCCACTTTTGAGTAAAAGAATGTTAGTTTTCCTCTCTTTGGCACTCTTATGTGTATCCTCGCCCCAGCAATATACCTCAAATTGGGTATCCATTATAACTTGTGGTTATGAACTCAAAGAGTTCACCCTTTGAGATACCCTTCACCTCTCCTGTTACTTGATAACTACAGTAGATCTAGAACAATTTTAATACCAGCAAAATTTCCTCCAGTTTCATTAGGCAATCCTGAATAGGCACAGTCATGAATACGAATGTCTCTTCACATTGACAATATGATCATATTGTACCAAGGCAACAGTTATAGTTAGCTGTAGGAGGATGCGCCTCATGAGCAATCCGTGCCATAAAAATGTCTATAAAAACTTGGTGGCCATAGGTACTTTTGCAAATGTACCCGACACTATACAGTATAGCTTGCAACTTTTGTGTGCTAAGGTTCTTATGTATCAAGGTTGACTGCCTCTCAACAGTGCATTATGGTCGAGCTTGGTTCCATCCCTGTTTTTCAATTAGAATTAGGAATGGAGTCGAGCTAATGACAGCAGAGTGGAGAGCTCCAGACTGTTTGTCCACATGGAGTCATATTGAGCAACTGAATTGAAAAACAAAATGAGTAAGTTAACCTTAAAAGCAAATGCCTGTGGGAGGTTCTTGCTGGTGTTTATCTTTTGCAATCTGAGGGACAAGTTTTGTTGCATGCAACCATAACCAAAAAGAAGGTGCAAGCCAAATCTATAACACAAGTCTATAGTACCCCTCACATATCTGTGCTACCCTATTGTGAATTCTCTCTATCTAAACCCCTTCTTAGAGGATCTGCACGAGCCCTCACAAAAATCCTGTTTCACTTTGATTTCCTTATTTGAGACCAAGAACCCTTTCCACAGATTCAAGCAGTCACTTAACTGTAGATTAGTGCTTTTGTGTATTCACTCATATTCACAGGAACAAATGAAAGTGGAATCAAACATGACTCCTATTAATATCAAACCACAAACAACAACCCTTTGACATAACAAAATACAGCCTTCCCATCATTTCCCAAGTCCATTATGAGATTGCACACTCGGTGATTTGGCACCCTTTCCTCACAGTACATTGTTCTTCTTCTGTTTCCTTTGTACCTGTTCTGTTGGTTTGAAAACAAGATTCATGGAGATAAGAGATTGACTGCTCAGCCATCATACTTCACTCGACATGGTCATCTACCATGTGAGACAACACACTCAATTGGTTATCAGCTAGGTGATCTACCCAATGAAGACCATAATTAAATGAGAAGTATTTTGTGCTAACTTGAATAACCCACATCTGTATCTGAACAACATGTGCGCCAGTTTTGTGTTCTACTTCTAATACACTTGATATCAAACTTTGTTACTCATTCTCCACCATTGGTTTTTTTAGTACCAACTTTGGCACCCCAGATCTACATATACTTTCCTCTTCAAGAAATCTCTCTTAGAGTAGCAACTCCATGATCCATCGATACCTTTAGCCTTATTCACAATCTCAAATAGTGGTCAATTGCCACTATAACATAGCTATTACCTACACTCATTTCACACAAAGGTCATGTTGTGTCAAATGCAGCTTTGGAAAATAGGTTGCAGATTTGTATCCTCTTCATTTCTTCTGTATCAAAATGGCTGTTTCGAGTTCTCTTGACAACCTGGGCCTAAACCCTAAACCCTAGGCCTGTGATTGAGTCTAGGCCTATATTATGGAGGCATGTGTGTGATGTGATTTGATTCTTTTTGTTAAAAAGAACATGGGCAAGCAACACTGTTTCATGGACTATGTGTTTCCAGCATATGTGTGTTGTATTCATGCATGGTTCTATGTAGAGATTGTTGACAGAGAGTGAGGTGATACATAAGTCTCTTCCCCTCTGAATAAGTCTCCCCTTCAATGGCAGTAGATTGAAAGGCTAATTTGGAGTTGTCTGTGAACAACAACATTACATAGCTGAAGTATGTAGAGCATTAGGGATTGCATTAGATTGTTGTTGCATATGAGTTGAAATACAAAGGTAATCCTAATCTTCATGGGTCCCATCTTTTCATGCAAATGTCAGGTATTGTTGGCAGTCTTTTGCTTATTTGACTGTTGTACATTGATCAGACATGTCTTGTAAAATTTCAAATATTACAAGAAACCAAGCATGCACATGCACATAGGATGAAGAAGGGAGCACAACATCAGCACAACATCCTGTGCATCAAATGATGTCGGTGAAGAACCAAAGGTATTTACACATGCACCAAGTGTGGGATGGAAAATATTAGTGAGCAGTCATTAGATGCTCCCATCAGAGATCAGTTAGGACACTTCAGTCAAGCCACAAAGCTCAACCTGGAAAGACAACGTAATGTTTAATCGTAAATTAGCAAGAATTTAGTGACCGGGGAGAATCCCGAGATGTAGCCAAATGTACCATAGACAAGGGAGTGCAACTAGTGGCAATAGATTCTTCAGTATCATATGCAGTGCAAATTTTCTTCAATCTTTTTTCTAGATCTTCTAGGTCATCTATTGCAAAAGCATGCTACTTACGTTCACATCCATTGATTCAAGTCCAAGTTCTTTTTCCACACCATTTTCCAACTCTGTCATGGAACTTCTGCATTGTGATTCTGACTGCCAGCAGCATTATATATCTTTCATAGGAAGAAGTAGCTTATGACATCTCCACAATCCAATCCAAGAACGAGTTTGCAGTGGCTCCTCACATTCCCCACATTACAACGAACTCTGCAAGCACCACCAAGGCCATCCACAAAGAAGCATCAGGTTCATGAGGACATTGTTGTGATCAAATCTTCTGCTTTTTGCAAGGATGTGATCAAGAAGACCAACTGTGCAAAACATAATGTTTCACTGTTGTAGAAATTTTGTAAATCAAACACATGAATTCAGAGCAATGTAGGCTTTCCCCACTATGTCCCTATGGCACAATTAGGCAGAAGCAACATATGTTACATTATTGTGCACCCACTTTTGGTATACATATTGATGAGGTTGCTACAGATATACAAAATTTGATTCACAGCCACTTTGTATGATCTGTGAAAGGATGAATCTGCCCTCTTGAAGTGATTTGTAAGTTACCACATGAATTGGGCACCTGATGAGAGGCAGCATGTCTAGGATCATGCCCAAAGGTTTATTGTCAACACTATCAATATCCACATGAGAGATCCATTTGGATAGACCAAGCCCAAGCAAGTGACATCAATATGAATGGCAAGTTGGTGGAGAGACATATTCAGATATCAGAATGGATGGCAAATGTTTCCTTCCTTCAATATTTGTTTAGGGCAAAGGGGAAGCTTGACAAAGAAATGCTCTTATTTTGGGGCTTTTAAAGGCTTATGTAGGCTTCTATGTTGGGGAGTGCCCAATGTTCGAAAAACATCGGTGATGGGCCAATCAAATGGCTCCTTCTGGGAGAAAATAAAGACACTAACTGTGGGTGCACCCCCTCACTAATGAAGAGAAGCATGAATACCTATGAATAAGTACCCCTAGTTTATAAGTATAGTTTATACAGACATGGTTAACAAAACACAACCCCACTAGTGGCACTTCGTGTGAAAGGTGACTTTTGGGAACAGGTTCTCATCGGTTGGCTTCAAATAACCGACTCCTTCATTCTTTCTTCTTCCTTGGACCTTTCTTTCTTTGGTTTCTCTCCATGTCTCACTACTGCCACTGAGTTGTGATTCTCCACACCTAATAAAAAACATTACTGGTCTTTACCAATACCAAAACATTACCAAGCACTAGAGTAAAGATTGGTTTTGTCCTTAGATTTTCAATCTTCAATGAATTGGAGAGGATTTGGAGCCCAAGTGAGACTTAGGTTGAGTTGAGCTTTTTTCTTCACCTAAAATATAAGCAAATCATAGGCAATTTGACTTTGCTTATGACTCCAGACCAAGAATTTTGTTTTTTTTCGACTTGCTGCTCAAACAAAGTTGTGCTTGTGTTATGGCTTGCTATTATTATTCAATTCAGGAATTGATGAAAGGGGAGGGGAGGGGAGGGGAGGGG
>Ga0116228_10006695_pt1 | contig 10288 bp, 7 predicted proteins | sample S1TSphfallax_2_FD_89694 | JGI IMG/M metagenome (GOLD analysis project Ga0116228, IMG submission 89694) | Host-associated microbial communities from peat moss isolated from Minnesota, USA - S1T2_Fc - Sphagnum fallax MG | ecosystem: Host-associated > Plants > Peat moss > Unclassified | place: USA... | reverse complement strand
TTTTTCAAAGTTATATATCCTTTTGATATCAACAACCCATGGTTTGCAATTTCATGGTGCAATATAAATTTGAGTAGTGTTATATTAGTAGGTATATAAAGTGAACTTTGGTACTGATTCAATATTTTGTTAAAGTTAAATTTCTAGATGCCATGCAATACATGCTATGAATAACCAACACAAGTACATTACAAAGGCCAACTAGTAGATTGTAGTCATTGAAATGTTGCAAAAATCGATAAGCATGTTAAAATAATCATTGCAAATGCAAATTGAGAACTAAATGAAAGCACATTTGCCTTATTGGTCATGATCACACACATACATAGCAAGAGAGTAACCCACATTCATTTCTAAAATGGTTAGTGCATTGAAATTAGTTAGAAGAGGGTGCCACAAAACAAAAAGTGTCATACCCTAGTTGAAAGGTTGTCATTGCTCTCAACTTTCAACACCAATAAAAAAACTTGGATTTCAATCACATACAATTTACACATTACAACCAAATTATTCCAATTCAGACTTTAAGAACTGTTAAGACACTTTAAAAAAAACACATATATTTAAGAATACATAATGCTATTTTGTAATGAGCACTTTTGTACACCTAGTGCCCATTATAAACTCAAATTGCATAACACAAAGTTTGTATGGGTATCATCCATCTTTTTTGAGAAAAAGATAAATTAGGCCAAACATAGACAAGGAAAAGAAGAAATAGGTAGCATTTTTGTACTACATGCAATAACAACTATGTGCACATATAATGTTGGGGCATTACTACATTTATTAGTATTGATAGTTGGGTTCATTCATGGTTGGGGTTTCAAAAAAAGAATAAGGATTCCACAACTTTTCGAAGGTTACATTTTATTAATAACATTTAAATGATATAAATTTGGATAAGAAAAATTGAATAATTCAAGATAAGATAATTGATGTGGTGGTGGTGATTTTTCACATGTGTACATAAATTTGTACATCAATTTTTTGGTTTATAAGTAAAAATGTATAAAATCTCCAAATGAATTTTTATAAATAACCAAATTGTTTTTTTTGCATGAATTTTTCTTACACATTTGACTTACACCTAGAGCTAAATGTTTTGAGCTTAATGAATATAAATAACTGGCCAAATGGTAAAAAAAAAGGTCCTTTCCTATGGAGACTTTTGGTTTAAAATTTCATGTTTTTGAAATTTTGATATGAATTGTTGTTTCATCAAGTTCACATAATGAACATGTATTTGCATAGAAGGAAACATCTTTTTCTTGTACAAAAAGTTTGAAATTAATTGCATAATTTTATAAATCCTATATATATATATGTAAGACAATTGATATATTTAGTTTTAAAATATTTACATAATTTCAAATTATTTTAAAATATTTCTGTTAACTTAACAAGACATGATTTTATTTATTGGCATACAAAAATCTAATACAATTCTTATCAACTAAATAGAACAAAAATATAAAATTGAACTTTAAAATCCTATAAAAGTTAAATGTTCATTTTTGGAACCCCAATTGTGAATGAACCTAATTATGACTCTTTGATCATTCTAGCAATTGAACCACAAGAACGATCAATATTCTACACCATGGCCCATGTTTTATTTATGACTATTTTCACAATATTATGGGTGTGGTTGGTTTTCCCCTTATTTGTGAAAAGGTGGCTGGATTTCACCCATGGTTTAATATTTTTATGGCTCATTGGTTTGGATCCATAAACCCTCGTAAAGACCTTGTAATTATCAAAGCTATTTTCTTTATCATCATCAACTTCATCACCTAACTTGGATTCCATCATTGTTTTTTCAATGGTAAGTTGATGTTGTGCAAACTTGACAACATTTTATTACACTTGTTTAAGTGGGGTCACCATTATTCATAGTTATATTTGCATGCCATTAATGTTACACCACTTTTGGCACTATAAACAATGTGTCTTTTTTTGAAAAAAATTGACCAAAATTCCCATTTCTCCTCCTTCACAATTTATAGGAATTGAGAAATACACCAAGGTGATGAATTAATCAAGATGTATTGGTATTACATAAGATTTTGGTACATCATGTTATTTGAAAGTGTATATCTACAATGGGAAAATATAGAGATCTCACAAGTTCTTTCAAATGATCTTTTATTCTCTTTCATAAAATAGATCAGGATTAGATTTGAAATTAGTTCCTCATTGTGAGATATCACAATTGAAGTGAAAACCTTAATTATGAAAAGAGTACATAGTTAGTGCAACATGAAAAAAATCACCTTCAAATATGCATGGAGGGTTTGTCTATTTATTTTATTTACTCATTTCAAATCAATTTTTTTTGCCTTAAATTAGTTTGCTAATCACTTAAGATTTTTCAATCTTCTTTGCCATTATTTGAAGCTTTTATGCATTCATTTAATGTTTATTCAACAATACTTGTGTTTGTAGCTCCACTTTTTGTACAACTAGGGTGCAAAATAATGCTCCATTATTGTCAAAATAAGTTCTATCAAGGATTTGTATCATTGTCTTCAACATTGTTGTTGTTTTCAATTTTTGGAGAGTGTGAAATGAAGGGTCAATGCATTAGCTTCCGCAGTTGAGACTTGGAAGTCTTATGTGAATTCTTTTGTAATTCAAACTTTCGCCCAACTTTTGACTACCATCTCTTATGCATCCCTTGCACTTGTGTCCAAGCAAAATGGAGCCACCTAATAATTTGAAGTTTAAGTTTGTTCAAGATTTGAAATCAATTTGTGGTTGGTCCATCTTGGACTTTTTGTTTGATAAGATCTATAGTTCATGTGTTGAAATTGAATTTGAAATGATGTTTCCGAGGTACTCAAAATATATAATTATTTTTTAGGTTGTAGTTTATTAATACAATTAGTAGTGACAAATTTGTAACTTGAGGATGTTTGGATGCTCTTGATTGTTCTAGTCAAGAAACTCCTTACTTTTATGAAAGTCCAACAATCAATCAATCATAAGTCTAGGTTGATGTTGTGAATAAATTGCTTTATTGTTTCTAGTGTCAACTAGTGATATTGAACTATATGTATTTGATCCCAACTTGGGCTAATGCATTTTTTGCCTTTCATTTAAGGGTGGTAAACATGTGTGGGTAATATTTGTGAATACAATCTATCTAGGAAGTATGTATCTATATGAAATTGAAAATAATATCATAATAAATGTCTTTTCTTTTCCACCCTTAAAATCAAAATGTGTGTTGAACCTTTGATTTCCTAGGTCCTTTTTATTGTTGTTGGAACAAGATCCATCTTGGTTCAGTCATTTTTAACCACAGGGCTTGCAAGAAGCTTGCATTAAGTATGCCATTTTAAAGGCCATGTTGCAACCTTGTTCATGCCAATTTGTCAACATTGGTAAATTTTTTTGAACTATAAAGGTAGATAGGGTTATCTAACAACTCTCATTTTTGTAATGTTGTGACAAGTTCATCTTGGAATGTGGGATATTCATTTAGGACTAAGAGATGTTAGTTCAAATGTTTTATAGTTGTATCTTGTTGGGTTTTTGAAATGTAATTTGACTTGAATTTTCCCTTTGATGTAAATTACCAAGTCCACAAGTTATTTTTAATTAATTTCTCATAAGAACTTGCAACTCCTAGTTTCTATAAGTAGGTTGCAAATAATGGAGAACATCAATATTTGTATCAACTTTTTTAATGATTGCCATTTTGGGTGGGTGTGTTTTCTCAATAAAGAGCCAATCCCCATGTAACAAAGTCCTTCATTTAATCATTCTTCACTTGTCATAAATTAAGAGATGTTGCATTTATTGGATGAACTTGAATTATGAAAAAAATAATTTTTTTTTGAATTGAATCTAATGAATATTTAAAACCCAAAAGCATATTTAATGTAGTATAACACATGCTTTTGTTACATAATGAACTCCTTGAAAGTTTTCAATTTTTTTCAAATTATGACATATTTATGGGAATTTTCAAATTATATACAACATGACTTAATAATATAATGTAACAACCTCTTGGGTCATAAAAGTAGAAATAATTTTTATGTTGACATGTAAATAATGAATATAAAAATATTCTCCTTGAATAACCAATCATATTGGACCACATCATTTTGATTAAATTATCCACTCCTTATAAGGACTCACCCATGAGTGCACATAAAAGTGTTTGAAACCAATTTGTATATTGTAGTACTTGGGTTAGTTCAACACTAATCATATTGGTTTCAGAAATGTTGAAATTTTCAAAGAAAAAAAAATTGAGGTTTTTTTTTCCTGAATAAAATAAAGAATGGGATGGGATATTTGAAAATATATCCATTGTGAAAATGGAATCCTCAAAATTAATTCATTATTTGACAAATATTTGTTGAAGTGGCCACAGTACTATGGAATAGGAATTGCCTTCGACTTTTGATGTTTTTGTCCATCTTGGTTGTTTGCATCTTTCTCTTGCTTGATTTGTCTCTTAGATTGTAAAGTTAGGACAAAGTTTTTGTAGGGCAACCAACATGGCATTTCTTTACATTCTTTTGCATGGACCCTTCTGGTTGATTGACACTTCCATTGAATTGTTCAAACTCTCTCCAAAGCTTGATCTTGTTCTTTACTTGTGATATTGAACTTCAACAAACTAGTGAGCAAACTTTGTTGCAACTTTTCTATCCCCATTGTCCACTCTCAAATGCATGTACATCAAAACAAAGTTTTGGCACAAATATTTATCCTCTACATCTCTCAATTTGAACCTTCCTCAACCTCACTACATAATGTGCAAAGCATTGTAGAATGCTCGAGTCAAAATGCGGTGCAAAATATTGAGAAGCAAAAACAAAAAAAATAGTACATTTTACCAAGTCAATTTTTAAAAACTGTAATATACGAATCCATACAAAATATCCAACTGAAAATACAGCATCTACATCCGTATGCACACCAAAAAATTTAACCTTGTATTATCATTGCAAACTGCTCACTACACCCACTCTAATCACTCCTCACATGAGAATATGAGTTCTCAGACTTCAATCAGGAGAAGATATGGGGCTAAGTGAACTTACTAGTCATTCAAAATGCTCAGCTCAGATATAAATATCTCAATCCTGATCATGGAACTGAGCATATACTCATGTCTGGGTACTAATTGTTGTGAGACTCTAGTTTTGTTTTTCATTGCTGCACTTGGGGTCAGGATCAAGAGTTGCTTCTGGTTCTGTGTCAATGTCAAACAGAATATCAGCAATGGACATATCAGTCAGGGTTAGGCTTGGAAGTCGCTCCAGTGGCTGGTCCAGATGGTGGAAAACCTCTTTTACGCCATTTGCCAAGCTTGAGTTTTCCATCACATGCTTATTGAGTTCTATTGACCAATTCTCCTCAGAGTTGACATCCTTTGCCTTCTCAACCCTGAGATGGGCAGATTGCACATCTGGTGTACTAGATGTGCCACTTGGCATTACTCTGCCTTTTTTCCGGGGTGATTCTGCAGCCTCCTCTTGAATGGGGTTGCCTATTAAGCAAGTAGCACTGGAGTTCTTGGCTGCAGCTTGCTCTGCGCAGTTAGCTTGATTCCTAGTCAGATGCAGATTCTTCTTCCCACGAGCTACCTGCAGAGAGAATCATAAATAAGAGTTTCCATTGTCATCCTTGTAGGCTTTGGCACATATGGTTTTTTCCCTACAATTTGGTCATCACTCTGTGCCTGATAAACAAGTTAGCATCCACTGATAATACTTTTCATAACAGGAAACTTTCTCAGAGTTCTGCCTGCTTCTCCCAATTTCAGAGCTACCCAATCCCAGTGACATCATCAAATGTACCTATAGTTATCAAATCTTGCTCAATATCTCGTTCAATATTAAGAATCAAATAGAAGGGAGGCTAAAACCATGCTAAATGTAGCCTGGAGGAAAGCAGCACTTCCTCCTCCAAGCTCAAGTACAGACAAGATTGTACAATTGTGATTTGATGAACTTGGAATATATGATACACAATTAACACCATTTTAGACTAGTTGGACTGAGAGGCCTTCCAAGGACAGTTTTTTGTTTTGAACTCAGAATGACAGGGTTAGGGTAAGGGCTCATCACATAGTTGCCTTGTATATTTCTGTACAGGATGAGCAAGTCTCCTTCTTGCAGATAATGCATCTTCACAAACCCACCTGTGCATCATGACAAGGTCCATCTATTAGTTGGCCCCTCCACCTTCAGGAGCCCAATGAACCAAGAACCAGAATCCTAGGAGATTCAACCCAGTGCATAATCCAAGCTCAGCAAGATTCATGAAAGTGATCCACTCTTTCAGTTTGTAAGCAATTTGTTTCCAATGATGCCATAAAGCTTACCAATATTCTCTAGCAGGTACATGCGACTCTTGTTGTTGGGCCAAAACCTGTGCATAACCAATTCATGTAAGCTATGGTATCTCAAGGATTATAGCAACTCCAATGAGCATCAGTTTGTGGATTAAAAAAATCCAGAACAGAAATTAAATGTCATACATGTCATTTTGGCACAGAGATGATCAAGATTTGTTACCTGTACCGGAATGTCCACATCTTTCCAGTGTCAAAATCCTCCATCCCTATGGACAGCCCTTCTCTCATTGCCACCCATGGCAAATGGGTTTCAGCTTCCTTCTGCACCAAGGTGTATATAAGCACGTGGTAAAGCATCTGGACACCTCAAATGCTTACAGGGTCCTGATGTGCAGTCACATGTGAGCATAAAAGTTGGTGACAACAAGCACTGACCTTGGGTAACACAATGCGGCCCAAATTGCTCACATCACTGGGTCTTAACTCTTTTTGTAGAAGAAAAAACAGTGTATCTGTACTCTCAGGTACCTGTACATCACAATTTGAGGTCACTATGTCAACAGTTCTCAAACTTTTACAAGCTCCACATTAGTTACTCGTTGGCATTATACCTAGCTACTACAGCATTTATGCTCAATGCAGTCTTCGCCAAATTACAACTATGGTTCATAGTTGCACCCCAGACAATCTTCAGAAGGACAACCCCACTTCTTGACAACCAAGACTGTCACAACTTTGTCCCCAACAAGTACAGAATTCCAGGATTCTGAAAGTGGGAAATGGATCAAAAGCAAAACTCGTTTAGGTTTTGCACAACTGTATATATAAGTCTTTTCAACAGCTTCAAAGGTTGATATGAAGGACTCTTAGAAATGAATTGTCAGTTAGAAGAAGATTGAGGATTTCTCATGATAAGCTGAAGACACAAGTATATGATAACATCCAAAAACCACAAGTCCTGGAAACTCTAGTGCAGAGAACTGAGCTGATGATGAGGGTTTAGGGTTTAGGATGAGCTGGATGGTTGCAGTGCGGACCTGCTGCTGTCTTTTGACGACTGCAGGTATATCCGCGGGAGGCGTCCGCGTCTTTGCTGCAGTCCCATGAGGCATTGCGGGAACACTAGGCCATGAAGAGCCTGCACGCGGGCTGCAAACTGCAGCAGGTCCCGGAGGAGAGCGCCCCGGCATCGCATTGTGGGTCGCCTGATGTTGTGCGGCAGGGTGCAGTTGCATGGGGCCAGCATTGTGCCCCCTCTGTCGTGCCATCCTGCTCTTGCAAGCCGCTCTCGCGGTGGCATGTGCTGCTCGTGTACTCGCTGCTGCTGCTGCTGCATCCTTGGTTGTCGTCACCACTCTCGACCCAACGTGAAGAGCTGCAGCTGCGGGAGTGTAAGCGAACAAGCTGTTCGTGACTGCTGCAGCGTCTAACGCATCCGCAAAAGTAAATGACCTAAATGCTGCAGGAGTACTAGCGAGAGGTGCAGCAGCACGATGGTCATCACGTTGTTGCTGCCATCCGTAGTACTGCTGGTACTGCAGCAAGTCTTGATGGAACTGAGGCGGCAGCCCTTTCCCGAGTCGGTCTGCAGCTCGGCTACAGCTGGTGCTGCAGCAGGAACGATTTTCTTTCTCATATGGTGTGCCCATCGATCCTGCAGTGCGCGTCTTGATCATGCAAAGCTTCTCCAATCCCTGCACAATGGCGCTCGCCTCCGGCGACTCCACATACGTCTCCTGGACCCAGAACATTATTCGTCTCATGAGCTCTTTCATGCCCTTGGTGCCTCCTCCACAACTCTCGATGGCTTGGTTGAGTGTCCCTTCGTTCACCATGACTTTCCTCAGCATGGCCCGCATGTTAGTGTCCAGGGAGATTCCCGATGTTACGGTCGACGACTCCAACCCTTGCTGATCCTGCATGTAACGATTAAAGCTTTCTGCCGCTGCTGCCGCTGCCGCTGCCGCAGTCGACTCATGCCCAGAGCTGCTAGATCTGCTGCAAGTATTCGTGTTGTTGTGGCTCATGCAGCAGCAGACGTCTGCACTTCTTATACTGGATGTCGAGCCGGAAGTTGCACTAGGGGACTCCGTGCAGGATTTGCACCTCTGTTGTTTCTTCTCGCTGCTTATGGAATTTAGTTCCTCATACATTGAGCTGCTCCTTCGCGAAAGCACAGTTGCTGACAAACCATTGCAATTTCTGGCTTGTTGCAATGCAGCACTCGCTACACAAGGCGGAATCGCCATCATGTCGACACTCATGGGCTGGGACTCATGCAAGAGCCATGCGCCAGCCATCAAATCTTCATCGACTTCCGCGGCATCTGTACTTGAAGAGCGAATGCTCATATTCTCATTGAAACCGGAGGGAAGTTCAGGTTCTGATGCTGCTGCTGCGGCGACTGTGCCATAACATTTCGCCAGGCCTTCTTCCCTCATATCTCGCAACAAGCAATCCAGATCTGAACATGCAGGCTGCGAGAGCTGCGGTTCTCTTATAGAGAGTTCTTGCTGTGGGGCCAGCTGCTGCTGCTGATTGGCAGCTGTATATATTCCCGGTCCATGATCATAGATATCCCAACCATTCTCGCACTCCCTTGGCATCACTTCAGCAAGGCTTCCTGAATATAAATCCCCTTTAAATTTCGCTTACATGTGCTTTTCTATCAAAGCACAAGATCTGCATCCCAACTCCACATTTAAGCAATAATAATTTATACGCATAGCTAGGGTTGCTCAAATTAACTACTGCTCAGGCTCAATTCCTTAGCTCTTACGTGCTGCAGCCTTGCACAAATCATCAAAAACCATCACAAAATTCACACGTATGTATTAACACAGAGAAAACAACTGATTAGGTCATGATCCATCACATTGAACTCTTCATCTAAAGCAAAGTTCCCAATGCTTGCACAAGATTCAAAACCATGAATTCAAAACCCAAGACATCAATGACGACGACGACGACGATGTAGCCGAGAAAATCCAAATATTTTTAGCAAAAGATGCCATATACAAGAGGATAACTGGGGTAACCCAAATTATCTACAATTAGTGGCGATCACGGCCCATGATCTTGTGGTCATCGTGCACCACGTACGTATCAAGAAACACACACATCATCCATCACGAGCGCTCCACCGTTTTTGCGAGCGTCAAGTTGAAAACCCTAAACCTTGAGCCCTTTAATACTCTTCAACCCATTCACGCAAAAGTGATGAAAATTCACATAATAATGTGCACCAAGAAGCAAGTGCCGCATGAGAAACCAACAAAGGTCATCACAAGGGTTTCTAGATTTGAATGGCTCACAATATTTTGTACTGCAACAACAAGCTTGTATATGAATAATTCTAGATCTGGACATCAAGTAGAAGGAATAATCATGAAGCTGTTTGTTGTTGTTGTGGACGTCGTGGTGGTGGTGGTGGTGGTTGTTTTTCTCACAGAGACAAATGATACCACGAAGCGTGTAGACTTGCAACCAAGTAAGTTTTGCCCCCCCCGCCGCCGCCGCTTGTTGAGTCAAGAAGGTATCGGGTTTTATAAAGCACTTATAGTAGGGCTAATCTCAGTGGGCCTTCATCACTTGTGGCTCTGCTTGTGGGAGTATATATTTTGATTTCTGTGTTGCAACTTGTTGCAACTGTGCGTAAGCTGTTCGTCTCAATGAGGTAATTTTTCATTGCCCAAGAATGGCCCTGGCATGGGCACCTGACACTTGGTTGCTATTTTTGTAGGGTTGACTCATCACAAACTATTTCAACTCTGGATCAAATGCGGAGAACGTGATTTCACTCTTGGGTTCGCCTCGATCTTGTGAAATTGTTAGTATATTGAAGGGAATTTATGATGAGTGACCCCGGCTGAGGAAACGAAGGATGGGTTAGATGCGAATCCATCTTATCTCATCACCTCCCCCCATGTTCAATGATTGCATGTGCTGTTTAGAGATCTTTTA
>Ga0116228_10006693_pt1 | contig 10289 bp, 7 predicted proteins | sample S1TSphfallax_2_FD_89694 | JGI IMG/M metagenome (GOLD analysis project Ga0116228, IMG submission 89694) | Host-associated microbial communities from peat moss isolated from Minnesota, USA - S1T2_Fc - Sphagnum fallax MG | ecosystem: Host-associated > Plants > Peat moss > Unclassified | place: USA... | reverse complement strand
TGCAAGCAATTTGAATGAAAGCACATTATAGTGGCCAAAAAATGTTGTCACAATATATTGCAAAGTGCAAATATATTCTAAAATGATTGAAATAATTGCAAAACTTGATGAATTACTTAATTATATATTGAATATAAATTGAATATACCATTTCAATTACAGTGGAAAAGTTTGATTCATGTCATTTCACAAAAACAATTTGGACAATTTTTCATTCATATGGACATAAATGTCTTGGAAAAAAACATTTTATTGAAAAATTACTTTCATTTCAAAGATAATAAGAACTATGTTGGAATTTTTTGTATCAAAATCCATTTTATATGTTTATCAAAACGCTAGATGAAATTTTTAAAAAATTGCCCCCAAAATAATATAAATTTTATCTAAAAATAAAACATTTTCTTGTTTAAAATGGCCCCCTTGTAATGTGTTTTCACTCATTTATTCATCAAAAAAAACCCATGGAATAGGATGAACATGAAATAAATTATGATTTGAAGTTTGCAAAGATAATTAAACCAAGTTGAAATTCAGCAAAACATAATATAGGAAGTAGTAGATGTGGAACCATAGTTGTTGGATCATGCAATATAATTTCACACTCCAAAAATAGCACAATATATTGTGCTAAAGATACTCAAGATAGAAGAGTGGTTACATGGTACAAGATGCCATGTACAACACTTATGGAACCTTAGGATACATTTACTAGTAAAACAATGAGGTGGCATAGTATTCGGAAAAGATCAACATTGAGGGCAATACCTCCAAAAGTTAAATTAGAAGGATGGGGAGACAATGTTATCAATGTTACCCCTATAGATCTACAATAGGGAATATATGATAAGCATAGATGAATTTGTTGTCCCAAAGATATGGTGATATGTACAAAGCTAAAGAGGTATTACGTGTTCATGGAGAAGTATAGGAAAGGTTAGAAATAAGGTTAGTGGACAAAGGCTACTTGGCAATATGTTTCACTTTAATACAACCAACCACCTAATGAGTGGGAAAAAGATTTGGACAATGAGGAAGTTGAACATGTGATACCATAGTATGCAAAAACCATATTTCAAATAGAATATCTAGAAGAATAAACAACTACAACTGAAGTAGTGTACCAATCAAGGATGGAAATAAAACCAAATCATAACATTCCACAAGTATTGGAGTCCAATGCAAGAAGGTCCAAATTCTTTAGGGTGTACCAAAATCCTATCACATCATCACCTTTTTCAAATATTTTTACCTAGTTTTTTTTTACCATGTAAAAACACATTTATAAATGAGTATGATGAAATCTAAAATTGTAATGGTATAAAATATGGTACTTATGAAATGTTTGACATTTTTTTATTCATTAGTTTTGATGGGGATCAAAATATAGGGGAAATAAGGACTACAATAAGGATTAAGTCCTTTTTGTTTTGGGTGGTACAAATTAAAGGATTTTCATCGATGGTAGGGATGAAAAGAAGGATCTTGAAACAATACAAGGAATCTACACTTTTGTGTGAAAAAAATATTTCCAAACCTTAAGCATATATTTCATTATTGGTACGTTAGACATCCAGAGCAAGGGTGGTGGTCGCAAGGAATTTGGTACTTGCAAAGCCCAAAAATATCATACAAGTGCCATTTTACAAAATACAACATGGAGACATGTAAGAGCAAAAAACAGAAGCCCATTATAGTTGTTATTAAAATCACTAAAAGAAAATTTTAAATGTATGACTCCACATATGATTGTAGTCTATTGAACATTATATGACTAATTTGGGCCTTAATTGTGATGGACGAGTTGTAAGGACAAGAAATCATTGAATGTTCAATGTGGCACCTCAATATTAATACAAAAAGTGTCAAATAAATCTAAATATAAATCCTTCATCCTATAGTTATAAATGACAATTGTCAACTTATATATATATATAACAAGTCATAAAGGATAAGTCATGAATATTATTGAGGTGTCATGTAATGAATGATCAATATGATTGACAAATAATGGACCATTTCACCAATAAAATTTATAACTATATTAAAATTATTTTCCTATATTATTATTTTAAAATAAAATTTAATAGGCACATAAGTAGGTAATGGGTCTAGGTAGGTCAAAAAAAGAAGATAGGTAGGTGGTAGCTTAACTTACCTAACGTAACCTATGTAACCTAGCTATTTAACTACCTTAATCTAGCCTACTTACCCTAACCCTTTAAGAATGCACATAGGTTGCAAGTATTAAGATTTGAACCCTTCACCTTCACACTGATTAAACCAAGTCCTTACCAATGGACTACACCATCAAAAAGTGCCAAATTTTTGTCAAGTTTTTTATTTCACACATTTATTTCATATCATACAAGATTATAAAGTAGGTAGTAGGTAAATTTTAGGATGGTAAGTAGGAGGTAGGTAGCTTGTAGGAGATTGGAAATAAGGAGTAGGTAGGTAAATAGGCAAGTTGTAGGAGGAAAGTAAATAAGCAAGTTGTAAGAGGTAGGTTGTAAGAGATAAGAAATAAGGAGTAGGTAGGTGGATGAATGGGTAGTTAAGTAAATGGGTAGGTAGGTTGGTAGTTGAGTCATGTGTGCGTGGGTAGGCATGTAGGTAATAGGTAAATAGGTATGTATGTGGGTGTGTGGGTGGGTAAGCAAGTAGGGTTTAGGAAGGTAGGTGGGTGGGTGAGTAGGTAAGTAGGTGGGTTGGTGGGTAGGGAAGTAAATAGGTTGATAAGTGGATGGGTGCATAGGTAGGTAGGTAGGCAAGCAGGTGGGTTGATAGGTTTGTTTATGTTCATATCAAATGACTAGTAGTCATTTTTTAATCATTGTGATTATAATTAGACATCCATGTCAATTTGTCATTAATCATGGTTGCCATAAAGATGAAATACAAGTGATGAAAATTGATAGCCTCCATCTTGTTACCATTTCACCATCTAGATTAGTCACATGCCCCAATAATATATAAATATGATATTTTACACATAGGATTCAAAATAACAATTTATGACTAAAGTCATACATATAACCATTTAAAAATTAGGAGTTGTCATTGATTTCTTGGTTGCAAAGGACAAAATTCCTTCTAGTGAGTTAATGCACATGCTACTCAACCTCCAAGACCACTAACATAACATTGGACCATTTTTGTGGCATAATGGGCTACAAATTGACCAATTGTCCTAAGTTTTGTAAAATGCAAACCATATTCAGAGACATGGGAAGAAAAGTTACATTGGAAAATAAACCTCTAGCTAAGGTAAAAGTTGTTATTGCCTTGATTAACATGGTTAATGTCCATGTGGCAACTACTCATATGAAAGCTACTAAAAAAACAAGTGTTTAAGGATCAAAAACCACAAAAGAACAAAATGTGCTAATGGATTAGGAAGTGAAAGAAAGGTTGAAAAAATCCATGGTAAAAACCATACAACTAGATGTATGTAACCATTCCATTGTTCGAGGCACCTTCTACTATAGTCAAAAAATGTACTATGAATTGGACAAGGATGCCAAGCTCAATAGATCTTATAATATGAGTATTAAATAATAGTAAATTATTCTTTAGAAAGTATAATTTAATTCTAACTATATAATGAATTATGGTAATATATTTATGGTTATTAGGCTACATTAGTTTGCATATGAATACCTTAGCCTAAGCAAGTTACTAATTTAAGTTAACTATTAATTTAAGTTAATTAATATAATTAATATTTATTATCCAATTAATAATCTTATCATTATATTATATTATTATAACCTATTAAATTTTATGAGTTATGATATAATTAATTTAGCTAGTAGGTAAACTAGGTTAATATGGCATAGGTAATATGTAATATTTGCATGTAGGTTGTAACTACATTGGTTACACTTACAACTGAATTTTATATTTCATATCTTTTGTTTTCTATTCCAAGTGTTCACACTATATAAGTAAGTGCATTTGTCTTGTTCTCAAGCCAAGTACCAAATGCCATTTAGGTTGAGGCAATGAAAGAGGTTGAACCCTAAAGGCTAAACCCAAACACCAAATTGGATTATTTAAAACCTGCCTACCTAGCTTAAGGTTACCATCCTATGTACCTAAACCTATGACCTGAGTGGCTTCCTACCTCCTTACCTACTTATGATTTACCTACCTACCAAATTAATTACAAAATAAATAATCAATGGTCTTTTTCAAATTGCCACATGTCACCACACAATTGGCCTTCACAATGGACACATGTAAAAATCCGATTGACATTTTATTGGATGGCTGAGATATTATTAATTATTTAATAATGATGAATAAATAAAGAATGTTTAAATGCCACGTGTCACCATGGGCAACCCTTGTAGAGTAATATAATGTATAAAGTATAAATTCATGCCATATATATAGTCCACATACATATTGTCATATGCAAATGATCGTCATGTGCAATTTGTCTTAGGTAATTATGGGGTCTACTAATTACATCTGGTGCATGCAACTAAAAATTAGTTACTTATGACAATTGCAAAATGAAAATTTTCTTCTATTGAAATCAAATTGAGTAATTGAATAATAGAAAAACAATTCATGGATTTTAAATTCTTAACAAACAACCCATAAATTACATTCAAATATCATTTCTAGCCACATCTTAATGAGAAATTATTATTCAGAGATGGGTTGGCACCACTTGAATCATTAAGCTTTTTAAAATCTATACAAATGCCAAAGAGTATAGGAATCAATATAGGTCTACAAGGAACTTTACAAGCAATGAATCATGGTATTTCCATAGCCAAAATGATAACAAAACAAAAGTTGGGTTGTCTAATGATTTGGATCATAAAATACCTTGCCTTAAGTTTTGATAGTTTTGAAGAACTCAATGCAACAACTTTGGATTTATGAATGCAAATATATAAAAAGCTTTAGAAAGCACCCACATATGCAATTAGTTAAATCCATAAGGTATTCTAGGATGTAGTTGTCATGTTCAAAGAAAATTCAAACTCAAAATTTAATACATTCCACTAAGGACAAAATTCAATATTCACTGCTTGCATTTCGTAATCAAAGGGAAATGCCTATGAACGTAAGGAATGACAATGGTTAGTGGAATTATTTAATTTTGAAGGAATTAGTTTCTATTAATGTTGGGTAGTTCTCACTTTTTTGGTGAAAACTTTCAAGGTTTTCAATTCAATTCTTAAAATGAAAATCTAAGGTTTTTACAAAATTTGATAACCTTTATAATAACCTACCTACCGGGTCTTTCCCATGTGAAAATTGGCTTTTTGAAAACCTTAAAGGGTATCATTTTGAGGTTGAAGGTGATAACCTACTAAGGTATTAAAAAAAAGGCATTGTTTTTCAATTGTTACGGTGTTTAATTAGGTTTAACTTTTATCTTTTAGTCTAGGCTTTTGGTAGTGTAACCTTTCAATGGCTTTTTCAACACCTCCTTTGGCAAGAGCTTCATGTAAAAGCTTCTCGCTCTTCTACAAAAGGGGGCGAACTTGGCCCCACATGTGTATTCCTTCATGTTTTTTCGTTGGTATTTTTGGTTTGTTGCTCCTCCTCCTTCACTGCTCTTCATACCTCATTATTTCTTGTGTTTTATTGTTACATGGTGTTTTGTTGTTCCTCCTTTGTGTTTCGTTGTTGTGTAGTGTTTTATTACTATTCGTCCTTTTTTATATTATTGCGCGGTGTTTCACCGCTCCTTTGTGCTTCACTATTCCCTTGCCCACATAGGTACCTTTCTACCCCTTGTTAATTTGTTGTTCCTCTATGCTTCACTACTCCCTTGCCTAGATAAGTACTTCCCCCCTTCCTTTTTATTTTGGAATGTGTTGGAGGTTTGGAATTGTTTGGGAAGAAGCTTGAAAGCATCCAATTCTAAACTAACAATAAGTTTTTTTTTGTTTTTCACTTTTTTTAAAAATTTATTTTTCTAGTTTTTGTCCTTGATTTATTCCTAGATTTTTATTATACTTCTTTTATTTCATTATTTTAATTAGTTTTGATAGATTTTTTTTTACAATGGTTATAAGTGGGCCTTTTTATGATTGCTTATAAATGTTTAGGTGTAAATGGTTTTGGATTTTTGTAAATGTGTAGATAATTTTTAGACCAACAACTAAATCTTAAAACCCTATAACACTTAAACCATTTTATAATTCACAAAGTATTTTCTTTCATCTTTTCCATTATAATCATATCACATTTGGAATTTTTTGTAAAATGGAATCTTCAAAGACTAATAGTATGATATTTTCCCCAATCAAGTTTCTATGGAAGAGGTATATTTGAATTTGAACAAGATGAAATTTTAAATGAAAGTTTTAAATTTTTGCATTTTTTTTCATTTTTTGTAGGTAATTAAATTGATTTTTAAATTTTAATTAAAATTTTACATTAAATCAAATCATTTAAAATATTGGAATTTTTAATATTTCACTTGAAAATATTGGCTTATGAGAATCGTCACTGAAAACCTAAGCTAGTAACTTTTATGAAAAATGGTAGGTTTGAAACTAGTGGGAATTTATTTTTTCAAAAATCTCAAACCCTTAAAGGCTATCAATTTATTTTTTTAATGAGAAGCTTGAAGGTTCTTTAAAATGGTTGTGATAACTAGAATTGTGAAGCCACTTTCTATCCCTATACTCTTGATTCTATGAGGTGACTATATTTGAAAGTACATATGCTACTAGTGAAGGAAAAATGCAAGTGTATTTCTAAATGTTAAACTACGTTTGTAATTAAAACCAAGTAACTTGCCTCCAATGCATCATTTATGATTTAAAATTAATAGATATATTTTCCAAGCTCAAACACTCCAAATCCTAAAATTTTATGTTAAATTTTCATTCATTTAAACCAACTTTTAAGGGTTCAACACCATGTTCAACTTGGTTGCAGACCATTCGTCACTTAAAATATTATTCCTACCACGTACATTATCCAAATCTAGCTTGCTTTAGCTCAGTAAAAATGTAATTACAAAGCACATTTGCATACCGAATTCCAAGCTCTATAAACCAGTAATAAGTTCTGCTACCAAACCCAAAAAGGTTTTACGAAAATAGGAAGTTTAACTTGGTTATAGACCACCAATCACTTGAAATATTATTCCTAACACATACGTTGTTCAAATATGGCTTGCCTTAGTTCATTCAAAAGTTATCTACAAGGCACACCTTCCTACCAAACCTTAAGCTCTGCACCTAAACCAATAAGAAGTTATGCTATCAAACCCAAAAGGATTTGTGAATTTTTAAAAAAAATTCAAGCTCCCAACACTATCCCTACTCACTTCCATTCTTTCAAATCTATAACAAACATCCATCCCACTTTCCTTTTTGCTACCATCTACCAAGATTAATCATTCTTTCCCTACTAAAGAAAGTTATAGGAACAAGTAATCTCAAGATTTGAATCAAAAATTATGTCGGGAAAAAAAGCCCCAAATGATTTGAATTCGCCCTTTAAAAGGGAAGGAGAAGGAAGGAGGTGAAGAAGATCTCAGCTCAATGGCCAATGGAAGGTTCCAATGCTTGGTGGCCAATGGAAGGCTCCAATGTTTAGTGGCCAATGGAAGGTTCTAATGTTTGGTGAATAATGGAAGGCTTTAATGTTTGGTGGCCAATGGAAAGAGAAGGAGAAGCACCTTTTCACCCCTTCCCATTTTCCCGCAAGAAATTTTACTTAAAATGTCATTTTTTCCTTTGATATTGAGGTTTTACTTTACCATGGTTCTAAGCCGTTACTTACACATCTCCTTCCATTTCCTTGACCTATAAATTACAACCCCATAATTCGATGTAACAAGTCCTTCACACATTCATTATTGATTTGATCTTAATTGAAGATTTTTTCCTCTCTTTGAAATTATGACGTTGCGTATGGCCACGTCTTACAAGTTCAAGCTGCACAAGTGAATGAAAAATCGGCTTTGAAATCACTTTTAGATTTGACATTGATGCAAAATCCTTGTGATGAAGACTTCAAACCACGAGAAGTGCACACTCGTCTTGAAGTCAATCCCCCTCGAGCTTGGTATTATCGCATTTCTTCGAACTCTCGCACCTTGGTAATTTTATTACAAGTCAACCCTATTTATGGTGATAAACCTGAAACCGTTTATGAAGGTTGTTACAAGACTGAAGACACCTCTATTTTTGCATGGTTTTCAATTCCCAACATTGGACATTATCGTTGGTTGCGCAGTTTGATTCGTTAACTGCTTCCGAAAGGTGGACTACCTAGTTCGCACCATCCGACACATCTTAGATTTTCTACAATTATGAACTATCACTATGGCATAACCCATGACTCAACATGTAATTGTAGCTCCTCGTTGAACTTATCCATAATTTAAATAAATGTTTCATTCATTATGAAATTCATGTTGCCATTTGCACCTTATCGCCCTGTTTATTTAATCGTTAAGTTGTTTCGTATTAATTTTATATTTATAAGGATTGAAGCTTATTATATTTCTATTGGACCTTCCATTGACAAATAGTATAAGATTTCATTAAGTTATGGTTAATAAGAATTATTTAACAAAATATTAACAACATTACTTACTTAATATTAATGATTAATTAAAGTTGATTATCTTTTTAAATGATATTTGTCAAGTAAATAAGTCAATAAGTTCATAATTTAATAGTTAATATCGCATATGCAATATTTATTAGTATTATTTAATATTTTAAGTAAATTAGATAGTTAATCATTTATTTATTTATTTGATAATTAAAATTTAAAATGTTGAGTGTCCCCAAAAGAGTTATTATTAATAAGTAATTGATTATGAATTAATTGATTACTTAGGATAAAGTATGAATTAAAAGTGAATGTTAATTCCAAAATTAAATAATTAAGGAATGGTAGGTACTTATATGTAGGTTTATAAATGGGTAAGTAGGTAGGTAATTAGTTAGGGGCTAATTAATTAATTAACTACTTAATTAGTTAGTTAATTAGTTTCCTATTTACCTATTTAGTTATATGGTTATATCGTTACAAAATGGAAAAAAACAAACACAAAACATAAGGGAAAATATTTCTAGTTGAAGTTCAATTTGTAACTAAGGTGTAAAAATTTAACCCATATGTTTTGTCCTCCAATTTCATCTTGGAATTTATATGAAAAAAATGCCTTCTTATGTTTCCACATTGAAAAACATGTGCCATTGGGGATGAATTCAACCCCTTGAAGTAAAAAAAAAATGATATAACAATATTTACATGGCTATTTTTGAGCCAACCTACCTTCCTTCCTTCCTACCTACCTATTTAAGTAAGTAGGTACATAAATTATAATTATTTACTTATCTAAAAAGGTGAATAGGTATGTAACCTACGTAGGCAGGTATGTCCTACCTACCTACCTACATAGGCCTATGTACCTAGTTACTCAAATAAGCATTCAATATTTTTTTTCCAAAATATAATTAATATGTCACATGGCAAATTTTGATTGTGCCACTATCACAATTTTAGGATCATCTAAAATAAATGTTCAGAATGGATGGCAAAGATTAATGTTTGAATAATAGAAGAATTCTTACCCAAAATTCCTCATAGTGCCACATGGTGGATTTTGGTATTGCCATGCGGCACCATCACATGTCATTGGAATTCGATGACATGAATTTTTTTCAACATTTAAAATCATTTTTTTAATTAGCTTAATTTAAAACATGTGCCAAATAATGTGTGGGTATTTGATAGTTGTAAAAATATTTGCAAAAATAAGACTTAGTTACAAATATTATAGGGATGGTCAAAGGATGAACATGTATATGCTGACCATATACATCATCCATAGTCCATTTGATGGTGTGATGTTAAGTCATGATTTGCAACTAGATGTTAGGTGTGATTTCAATTACGGAATTAAGGCAATTTTAATTATAAATGTTGGTTGTAATTGTTTTATAGTTGTTAATTGGGATATTTTTTCTAACGATGGAAAAAATTACAACATAGATTGAAACTACTAATAATGTAAGACTTACTTGAACTTTGAAAAGTTCTATAAGCAACCTTAAATAACTTGATGCTTTCAAAAACATTGCCACAAAATCCAAATTTTCATCAATTTGAACTTTGCACCAACTTACATTGGATTTGAATCCTTCAAAGATCACTTACAACTTCAAGAAAATGCATACAAAGGTGACAACCACCAAATTACCACCCGTAGGTGTTGCAACCTTAGCCTTGGGGTTGTGACCGGGGCAAGATTTAACGAAGGTGCGAACCAAGAGTGAAGCCCG
>Ga0116228_10006692_pt1 | contig 10289 bp, 12 predicted proteins | sample S1TSphfallax_2_FD_89694 | JGI IMG/M metagenome (GOLD analysis project Ga0116228, IMG submission 89694) | Host-associated microbial communities from peat moss isolated from Minnesota, USA - S1T2_Fc - Sphagnum fallax MG | ecosystem: Host-associated > Plants > Peat moss > Unclassified | place... | reverse complement strand
GTCCATGCAACAATATACTGCAGAATCGAGATAAATAAGATTGCTTTGACAATTCTCTTCCTGATGGAGGAGGTCAGTAGAACTTTCTTGATTATCATGATATCCTGAACTGTGAGAAATTTGTAGGTGATCAGTTTGATTTGCATTTCTGATCTAGATGGTTGCAAGATATCCTGTTTTTGAGCATAAGAAGACACCGGAGAGACTCTGGCTTGATGAGCAACAGAAACCACCAGAGATGGCTGCACTGCCACCAGGCACATTGCAATTGAACATTTTTGGATGGGATAAAATGCTTTGGAAATATGTCAAGGTTGGGCAACCTGAGAAGGCACTGCAACTTTTCCAACTACTGCAGCAACAAGAGGGCACAAGTCCTGACAACTTCACTTCTATGCATGTGCTTAATGCATGTGCTAGTTTATGAGCGCTTGGAGAGGGCAGGCATGTACATGTACAGATTGTTGAAAGCAGTTGTGACTCAATCTATGAAGCATGGAGGAGTCTTGGACTATCTTCAACAAATATTCCCTCATGTGATGTGATCTCTTGTAATTTGACAATATTGGGACATGTGAAATGTGGGCAAGGGCAGAAAACATTGAAACTTTGTCAACAAATGCAACATCAACAAGTGTAACCAACTTCTGTCACTTTTGTGGGAGATTTGATGCAAAACAAGTTCTTGAAGTGGACCCTGAAATGATGGACTCATGTGTGCTGCTATTAAATGTCTATGGTACTGCTGGCAAGTGGGATCCGGTGAGAATGTTCAATGACTTAGAAAGGAAAGAGGTGTGAAGAAACCATCAGGTTGCACTTGGATAAAAGGCAATAATGAGGTGCATTCATTTTTAGTCAATGATCAAGAAAATGAAGACTATGCTCAGAGGAATCCTTGCAGAATTGAAGAGATTGTTAGGAGAGATGCATGCCATGGAATAAGATGTACCAGATACAAAAGTTGTGCTGCATGATGTGGAGGAAAGAAAAGATAGTTTCGTTTGAGTCACCACAGTGAGAAAATGGCAATTGCATTTGGTCTCATCAGCACACCTGATACTCTGCTCCACATTTTCAAAAGTGTGATTCAGTGAGAGACTGGCTAGTGCATTTGGTCTCATCAGCACACCTCTTGGTACTCTGCTGCATGTTCTCAGAAATCTGCTGGTAAGTGGTTTCATACCTCACAGATTTGAACCCACCTGGCAACTGTGATGGGCAGAAGTGGCAACTTGAATGGTATTCAGAGTAGGTTACCACATAGGAAAATGTCAGCATAGATCCCAGGTGTGCAATGTAGGGCATAGATCTCAGGTGCACAATAATGTATGCTCAACTACCTGCCCAGACTACCTGCCTGAACAGCACAGATGTTGGCAGATCATGGAGCTCTCTTGCCTGCAATGTAGTATGAAATATGCCAGAGGGAAGCCCCTATGAGGGTGATATTGTGGATATCTCTGCTCCAAATAGCCATGACATTTGCAGTGTTATTGAACATTAAATGAAAGTTAAGTAATTTAAATCACCCTTACAATTTTATTTCAACCTGAGCAAGGTGATGGGAAATACGTAGTTGGAAGTCCTTGTTTGGTTCACTGTCAGGAACTTGCTTTCAACTACTCCAAAGAAATGACAAGTGTGTGCAAAAGTGAGATAGTACTGGAAAAATGGTTGTAGTAATGTTCACCATTTGAGCTTGACTCACATTCCTAAACCCTTCTGTCAGGTTATTTAAGACTAAAAGTTGCTTGGAGGAAACAGTTTCAACTATTGACCTATAATTGACATCCTGCTCTGCAGCTATGGTCCATGAAAGAGGTTCATTCCATGCATAAAGTTGGTAGTGTTGATTTCAAACCCCACTGCAACAGAGACCACCTGAAGCTCTGGGTGATGTAATATTAGATTTCTTATGCTTGTTGAATGTACATTGACAATCTTCTACACATGGCTAAAATTTAGTACAAAATGAAATTTTTTCAAATTCCTGCTTGATGAGTTTCTCTGTCCTGCACACTTGAAAGCCAGTGCAGCTTTGACTACCTCAGTTTTAGAATGTAAATAAGGAAAATCTATTTGGCAGTGGTGACCAAAGGGAAGACCTACATAAGACATGCACAATTGAAAAGATCTTCAAGACTTGAACAACTGCCAGGGTAGTTCTTTGTGAGTAAATGCTTACTATCCAGAAGAAAGTTGTCTGACCTAAACTGTGATGCTGTTGGGGATACCCATTGCTGTCACTCCAGGTGCTGAATGTGGTCGCAGCAGCTGAAACGGCAGTTGGGCAACACCACAACGATTCTTCAAATTCTTATCTGCATTGCGCTCCTGGATTAATTGGTCAATATCTTTCAATTTGTCACAGTAGCGCTTGAATGCTGCCTGGACCTACAAGGCACAAATATAAGACCAATTGATCAGTATTGCATGATAACACACACATTGCATTCCTCCTGAGAATACCAACTGTCTAGGGAGCTCAATTAGTAAGAACCTGTCTGCAATTCTATTGATACAAAAGTGAATTTTGACCTTAATTATTGTTTGATTATCTGACATTTGACATACCTTTTCATTTTCAATCCAAATTGGAGAACGCTCATTGATATACTCCTCATTGGGAGCATGGGCAGCCACAACTTCGAACACGGCCATAGCTGTGGTTGTGGTGTCTGTGTCTGAAACCATCGACAAGAAAAATTTCTCGGGGTTGGCTTGGAACTCATCCCATTCTTTGGTGCCTTCATCTGGAATCAGGCGACGGGTGATGGCAGGATGATGGGGCATGAATCCTGCATAATCATATTGGCCGAAGTTGATAGGTGCATGCATGGCTGTCGCAATCCATTGCATTGTTGTTACAATAAATGCCAGGTCTTTCTTTGACTTCAGCTCAGGCCACCCTGGTGTATCCTTCTTGTCACCATGGCCTACAGTGCGGTACTCTGTGTACCATTTCTGAAGTTCAATGTCCTTTTGTATATCATTATCGTCCTCGTAAAAGATGTCAATGTAGTCTGTGTTCCATTTTTTCATGGCATCCCAAATCTCAAGCCCATCAGCTGCGTAAGGATAATCTTCCACTGCAAGCTTGACACCATGTTTAGCACTAGACTCCGGCTCTGCCATACCCCTGAAGAATGGAACAGAACAAGTGTGAGTGATTTCAACTGTGAGGAACCTTGCTGATTTATCATCAATTCAAAAGCATGATCCAGACTTTCATATGATGTTTACCTCTTGATGAGGTCATTGGGCAATGCATTTGAATCAAATGTCCAATGGTCTCGGTAGTATGCAGAAGCCATTTGCACCACATATTCACGAGGTGTATAGATTTCCTCAATTGTACCCCTTGCAGGAAGAAGGTTAAGTCGAGCAGTACTGTTGACTTCTATCGTATGCCTGAAATGTGGCACCATCAACTGATAGATTGGGTGCAGCTTGCTGAGCTGACGATTTGCTGCGATGATTACAGGCTCTGTTACTGCATGACACCGTGTGCTGGACAAGAGCAAACAGGATGCATTCATGTTGTCAAATCAAAATCAACATTGAAGTGCAAGCTCAAAGCTTGAATGTGAGAACTTTTTGACATGAGGGATGAGGTATAAGTACTATCTGGCAAGAGGCAAGTCACTCACAAGTGATTAATGGATTGATGCACAGTCATTTCATTGCTGGTGGCGTGAGCCTTGGCAAGCTGAAACAGATAATCCGGTTTGGAGGAGTCAGCTGAGGGGGTAAACACCTGAGAGATCTTTTCTCCACCAGCAGTCTTTGGGGGACGAGTCAACTCAATCGCAAGCACTTTGAGCGTTCCATCACTTGACAAGAAAAACAGTGATCTACTGGCATACTGTTTACTATTCTCTAGTGCATTTATCCTTCCCACCCATGGAAGAAAAAGATCATGGTAGTCCACGACAAAAAGCTTCTTCTGAGACACAGCCTGTACATATATCAATATGGAAAAGAAAGGTCAATATCTGCAGACATCGATGTGATTACATTAATTCTGGAAGCTTTCTCACAATTAGTACAAAATCAGAATGCAGTTGAAGATGTCACCTGCTTGACACTGAGGCCTTCCAAGTGGTCAGCAATATGTGTCTCTAAAATTGCAGAAGTGGGGTCACCATACTCAGCAGGGGGAAGTGAACTCTTCATAGGAAATTCCTGTTAATCACAAGCACCTTGGATCTGTCAGCCCTCATAAAAGCTTGCTCTTGAAGAATACTGCAAAATGGAGGTCCACATCCAAACAATGGGCATGCAACCTCACTCAACATCTGACATTGCACCTTGTGAACCCAGGAATGTGATCACCTTGACAAGCTCAATCTGTATGGGGTCAAAACCTGCGAGATACTCACGAGCAAATTCTTCATTGGTTTGCCATGCCTTCTCATCAACTATGAGACACAACACAAGCAACTATCACTCACTGTGTAGATCATAACACTTGTGCATTACAAACTCCAGTTCAGCCTGAAGGTCCAAAAATCTCAACATTAGAAGTGAGGTATGAAAATTCGGCCAGCATGGATCCCACCCCTAAACTATAACCCCAAAGCCAACCATGTCTCCCAGTGTATTATACAATGCAATAAGCAAATTGATGGATGGCCTCTTCATCTAGAAGGAACACCTTGTAAGATTTGGGGAAGAGGGAAAAGGAGAATATTGTTCTTCTCCCCTACTGCCGTAGGGGCCGTCAATTCATTCAAAAAGACCAGTGGATGCTGGTCGCTTGTGGACACATCGGCCTTTTTGGGCAACACATTGTTGATCCCTCCAACGTGCTTGCCTTTAGGAGCATACAACTTTTTGACCTCTTCAATGCTTTCGAAGCTCGTTTTCTTGCTGAATTTAGCTGCGATCTTCGATGGTATGGCATGAGCACTGGCTCGGACCAGGTCCGCCTTGTTGTCACTAAATTTGATGTAATCGAAGCGCTCGTCACGAGGGATGTAGAAGGATGACACGTTCCGGCTCTCCGTCTTGGGGCCTGTACATGAAACAATTGTATCCTGACTACTTGCAAGGATAAAAGACATTATCCAACTTGAGATCAATTTGTACAATTTTGAGCAGGCTGCCGCATCCTGATGTCGGAGAGACTACTTACAGGTCTTTGTCGGGAGTCTGCCTGTTCGTATTCTGCGAGGGAAAGGAAACTCCGCACTGCCACCCAAGGGTTGCCGGGCCATCTTCGGGTCCTCATCAGGTTTTCCTAAGTCATTGTAAGGCGCATAGTCGTAGATGCGGTCGCTTTCTTTTCGTTCTCCTGTGCCGTTGCCACGCAGCTCTTGAAGCTCCTTCTCACGCAGCTTCTTAAGCGCTTCAGGGGTGTCCTTTGGCAAATAGGCCTGTAATTGGCAACATACTAGAGATGAGACACTCGCAGACACTGAGCATGACGCCAAGATGATTAAGGACGAGAGATTCTTGAAGTTCAAGTTCCAACACTCATACCTTGTTGCGGAAGAAAATGCGTGGCCCTGAATTTTGTGTGTTGTACACCCATGAGTTGGTGATGTAATGGGCCACGCTCTTGTCGGGTAGTTCGAGAGCGAATGACACAAGGAGGAACTCGTTCGGGTGGTTATTTCTCACGATAATGACCCCAGGAACCCCAAATGTGTTGGGCACAGCGAATTCAAGGTTGAAGCTGAGGTTCCCGGCCGTTAATGGGTCGAAGATAGTGACCCAACCCTCAATGCTCACTTCACTGCTCAGCGGAGCTTCACCTGTTTCGTCTGCCATTCCAAGTGAACCACAAACTTTCAATATTTTGACAACGTGCGCCTAAAACTGAGCTTTATACTCGAAACGACATCCTGGAAATGTAAGTGCAAATCCAAACCGTAGCAGGTTCGCACCAATCTATAAAGTATTTTGGGATTGCAGAATAGAATCCTACTTGCCAGTATGACTCCACATGTATGACCATAGCCTGATAACTTTAACAAATTTTGGCTGACAGAGGGTAGCGTCCGACATACTTTGGTCGATCTCGTTGCTCATGAGTTGCACAGTGACTTTCTTCCCCCGAAGAATTTCACTTGCATCGTCCTGGGCATCCGCGACACGATCCATCAGGTCCAGCAGCTTCAGCTTCTTCATTAGCACGGCCGTCCCCTTGTACTTCACGATTTCGCTGGAGCGATCTGTGCTGGGCTGGCCACGGAGTTTCTCGTCTACATAGCTCCCCACTTTGCCAATCTTCGACGATGCCGACTGTGACCATCCTGCACCCCCGGCGCTTGTGGTGGCGCGCACTTGCAATGATTCCGACCGCCCCAACGATCTTGCTTTCCTTACCACAACGCTATCACGAGAGCCGCGCAACGTCGAAGCTGCGATTCCTGTCTTGAATTGGTTGAGCAACGTGGCCATGGCTGCAATGATCAATCCGGTTTCAAATAAGCCCGGTCTAGTTTCTGTACAGAGTGTGGATCACCTCGGATCGATTACTGCTCATTCAGCATTCCTAGGGAGTGAGAGCCAGTCGAGAAGTACAGACTCGAGTTACGATGCAAATCCTGTCAGTGATGATCTAGTCATGTGAAGATAGTATTCCCACCTTCAAGCGGAAACAGTGACGCCTCAATAACTTGTGAAAACTCCACGATCCAGAGATCATTTAACTTTCAACAAGGTCAACGGTGACACAGAAAGTTACACTCAACAGTTCAAATTATCTCATCCCGCATAAAACTATCAAAAATTATCCTCTCCAATGTTAGTCACGACATAGTTTCAGCTTGAACTCTCCATCGATCGACTCGGTTCGGCAAAGTTCATGGACTGCAATGATTACGAGTGGAAGTGCCCATCCCGCAGAGGACATCAGTGCCCCTTGTTTGTCCCTGCATGCACCTCCATGATGCTTTCCTCTAGGCGAATCGTAGGGATGCTTTCCACTGGAGGCGTGCCATGTGACCATGTGGATCATGTGAACTTGCAGGCATGAAAAGCGTGGGACCGTAGTCAGAAGGCAGAGTACTTGTACCTCATCCACCCGTTGCGCGGGATCACATAACTTCCAATAGCTCTCCTGGAATAATGCACGAAATTCCTTAATCCTTGACTGAATCATTTTCGATTTCCTGTCTGAGGCTGGCACGTTGCAGCATGCATGATGCGAGTTTAGAAGTGTGGGCCCATAGTCGAGATAGATTTGCAGATAGTCGTTGATGCAGCAGTCTATTCTCGTCAATCGGTGATAGGCTCAAGTACTTCTGTTGGGTCCCTTCCATAAATTCAGCCTGTCCTCCCCTGTTCCAGAACATAAAACCCTTAATTACTCACCATCGGGAATGGCAAGTCAACAACGCAACGAGAAGCTCAGCAGCTTGCTCCCTAAAAATCTCCAACGCTATAAGTTATGTCGGACAACCTCTGAGGCGTCGATATGGAACACGGTTTGCTCCGTTCGAGCAAGTTCGGTTTGTCGTTTGCCGATGTCAGAGCTCGATGGGGGCGGGGGGGGAGAGGGAGGGTTTAGCATCTCGCCTGCCTCAAGGAGGTTCAAAGTTGCCCACAAATTAGAAAGATTCTGGGCTGTCCAATGCCTGATTATTTTGGGGACTCTCAGAACTTCTGCCCCAAAAAATCAGACTGCCCCTGATTTGTTTTTTCCCACAGCCTGCCTACCCCCCCCCTTTTGTTTTTTTCTCTTTCTCTCGCCTTTTTTTCCCCTTCCAACTGGGGGAAGTCCTTTCAAGATTCAAACTACCCTCTGGGCTTGGTGAACTTGAGTCAGTTTACTAAACCTTGGGGATGTGAAGTTACTGACTTGGGGCATTGGGTGAACCAGCACCTGGCTGGTACCATGGTAAAACCACAAAATTCATTTAAATTGCTTCTAAACATTATAAATGTCCTATGTGCAGACTAAATCAGGCGCTCTGAGTCCAAATTTAATATTCCTTGGGTTTAATATAGCTAATGCTACCAAAATCGCTGTGCTCAAGGCTAGCGCACAAATACGTCAAGGAAAGCCTAAATTACCTGCCTGTAACTAGGTACCTGGTTGCTAGGATGTGATTTGTCAAACCTCAGACATGCCATGTGTCATCTTAGAGTATCTAAAGTTTTCAAATTATTTTCATTTGATAAATAGAAATCATACTTCTGCAGGTTTTTCTTAAATTACCTTTAAAAAGAGAGTATATAAAATTCTTAAACATTTAAAAAAGATGTGGTTACTGGTAGTACTGAATATGAGGCCTTACTCAGGAATGTGAAGGTACCGGTGTGGGTGCTTTATGTGGAGTTGGCAACATGCACTTCACAATTGGGCAATGTGAACTTCTGGATTTGGCAAAATGGACTTGAGAAACAGGTGAAGTGAACTTGGCAAAAATACCCTGGCTCGGAATTCCATACATCGACTCTGGGCTTAAAATTTGGTGTTGAAGATCACGCAGAGGATCCGCTTCATTTTGAAAGAATGCTTATCAGTAAAGCACCGAGTAAGTTTGCTTATACTGCTTTTGACAGGTTCAACCACTGGATTCATTTGTACCGCACTCGTACAATTGTTTTATACTAAGCATTGATACATTTTATATTATATAAAATACGACCTTTGATACATTTAAAATAATTTGTACCGCACTAGCACAGTTGTTTTCTGCCAAGTAATGATACGTTGTATATTATATGAAGTAATGCCTTTATACATTTAAGTGAGCTTCCAATGAATGTATTTCATTAGTTTGAGACAACAAGATGGACATAGGGGACACTAGTGTGGCCTGTGCCATTGGCCCAAGTGTGAACGTGGATCTCATAATTACAAAACAAATTACCTTCCTTCATAGATAGATAATTAGATTTCATCCAACATATCGCCAATTCACGCTAGTTGCTCCCCTTTGACCTGCCTACAGAAAACAGGTCCTTGTGAATTAACACTTCCCACATTTTTCACCGTGTGAATATGCATGTATAGGAATGATAAACATAATTTTGCGACTAGTTTAACGTTTAGCTGAGTACTAACCCACCACCTAATTGCTGGGCAACTCTCTAATATCTCCTAGAGTGTTGAGATGTCAAGCTCAACTAGAGTTGACACTCATGATGTGCTTCAGTGACCGTTCTACATTGACTGGCGTGCTTAGTGACCGTTTTACGTTCACATCGATTGACGTGCGCGCGACAGATCTTCGCCACTGTTTTTTTGGAGGACTTGTTGTCGTTTAGGGGTGTGTGTGTTTGTAAGAGCTCAAGCTTTTTCCCCCCCAATCTTTTCATGGTATCAGAGCCTGGTATAGGCTAAGGGTTGAGCAGTAAGCACAAGAAGCAAAGGAGGCGGTACGACAACAAGAGGTCATCATCTCTTCCCCCTTCGTGTTCGCCACTACACCCGTGTCGGAGCTCTTCGGGAGGCATTGGCAAATGACATCGGATCAAGGAGCTGTCTTTGCCAAGACAAAGCTATAGGGATTGTATACAATTTTTTGGACGTAATTTTGGGGCTGAAACTGCGTTTCTGCATCATCTCGACCTCTGTTTTGAGTCAGCAAGCGTTCGTGTGTTATTCAGACAAGATGTCAAACAACATCAATCAAATTGTTAGTGAGAAGCTTGACAAGAACAACTTCCATGCTTGGAAGTTCAAGATGACCAATTTCCTTATGGGAAAAGGATTTTGGGACTATGTGGAAAATAGTGAGAACCCTTGATGAAGACCTTCCAAAGTTGCCCGAGGAAAATGCCACTACAGTAGAGATAAAGACATTCAAGGATTGGAACCAGGGTGCACACAAGGTCATGTATTGGTTGTCTGTCAATGTTACAGACACTATGATTAGGCACATACAGGATGCTCATACTCCAGCAGAAGCATGGCAAAACTTGGTGCAAATGTTCCAGACAAATACAAAGGTAAGGAAGCTGCAGTTAAAGCAAGAGCTGCACATTGTGGAGAAGAAGAACATGTCTATCAATGAGTATTCATTGAAGATCAAGGGTATTGTTGAATCCCTTGCATCTATTAATGTATCTGTGGATGATGATGATTTGGTCAGTGTTTGTTTAAATGGACTTGGAAAGGAATACAAACCTTTCAAGACATCCATAATTGTCAGGGAAATGTTCCCAACTTTTGAGATCTTGTTTCAATGCTGATTGTAGAGGAAAAAACTTTAAATGAAGATTGTTCTACACAAAACAAGAACAATGTAGAGCAGCAGGCCTTCTACTCAAATACAAGTAGAGGCAGAGGAAGAGGTCGTGGTCAAGGCCAAGGTGGTGGCCGTTTT
>Ga0116228_10006691_pt1 | contig 10289 bp, 10 predicted proteins | sample S1TSphfallax_2_FD_89694 | JGI IMG/M metagenome (GOLD analysis project Ga0116228, IMG submission 89694) | Host-associated microbial communities from peat moss isolated from Minnesota, USA - S1T2_Fc - Sphagnum fallax MG | ecosystem: Host-associated > Plants > Peat moss > Unclassified | place... | reverse complement strand
GTTCGCCGTGATGGGCAGCGCCTATGCGAAGGCCGTGCTCGGCATCGCGAACCCGAAGGTCGGCGTGATCTCCAACGGTGAGGAGCGTTCCAAGGGCAACGCCCAAGCGATCGAAGCGGCCAGCCTCCTCGACCTCGCGCCGGTCAATTTCATCGGCAACGTCGAAGGCAAGGACGTTTTGACCAACGTCGCCGATGTCTGCGTCACGGACGGCTTCGTCGGCAACGTCATGCTCAAGCTCTCTGAGGGCGCGGCCTCGCGGATCGGCGACATCATATCCGGTGAGCTCCGGCAGGGCAGCATCCTGACAAAGCTCGGCGCCCTGCTGGTCAAACCGGCGCTCGGCCGGGTGCGCGAGAAGCTCAGCTACGACAACTACGGCGGCGCGCCGCTCTTGGGTTTGCGCGGCAACTGCATCGTCGCGCACGGCCGCGCGAACCGGTTCGCCGTGCGGAGCGCGATCCGGGCCGCCGTGGCCGAAGTGCGTGGCGACGTCCTGGGGCGGATCGCCGAGCAAGTGACCCCGGCCGACGACCTGCGCCCGGTGAAGGAAGCCTAAACGGTCAGTCCGCGCGATGGCGGGCTCTACGTCCATCTGCCGTTCTGCCCCTATATCTGTCCCTACTGCGATTTCGCGAAATGGCCGATGCGGCGCTCGAGCGCGGACGGGTATCTCGCCGCCCTGGAGGCCGAGATCGACGGCGCGACCGGCAGCGCGCGGGGAGCCGCCTTCCCGGCCACGACGCTGTTCCTCGGGGGCGGCACGCCCAACACCTACGAGCCGGCGGCGATCGCCGCACTCGTCGGGCGCCTGCGCGCCCGCTACGCGCCCGCCGGCTTCGCGGAGACGACGATCGAACTCAATCCCGACGGGGCGCTGTGTTCGTCCGAGGCGTTCGGCGCGTACGCGGAGGCCGGCATCGACCGCCTCTCGTTCGGCGTGCAATCGTTCGTCCCGGCGGAGCTCGCCACGCTCGGGCGCCGCCACACGCCGCAGGACGTCGCCGCGGCGTTCGGCCGGGCGCGCGCGGCCGGGCTGACCAACCTCTCGCTCGACTTGATGTTCGGCACCCCGGGGCAGACGGCGGAGTCGTGGAACGCGAGTCTGGAGGCGGCCCTGGCGCTCGAACCGGCTCACGTGTCGACCTATGGCTTGACGATCGAGGAGGGCACGCCGTTCGCGGGCTGGTTTGCCCGCAGCCCCGCCGACTTCGCTCCAAACGATCTCGAAGCCGAGCTCTATGGCCGAGCGATCGACCGCTTAGCCGAGGCCGGATTCGAGCACTACGAGATCAGCAACTTCGCGCGCCCGGGGGCCCGCTCGCGGCACAACGCCGTGTATTGGGCGAACGGCGACTACCTCGGTTTCGGGGTGGGGGCAGCCTCCTACCGCGACGGCGTCCGGTCGGTCCACACGCGCGACCTCGATGCGTACGTCGCGGCCGTGCGCGCGGGGGGCGAGATTCCGGGAGAAGCCGAACGTCTGACCGGCGCGGCCAGAACGGGCGAGGCCGTGATGCTCGGTTTGCGGACCGCCGAGGGGGTAGATATCGCCGCCTTCGCTGAACGGTACGGCGTCGATGTCTGCGAATTTTATCGCCCGGTGTTGGACGAGATGCACGCTGCAGGAACGCTCGACGTGACGGCCACCCACGTTCGCTTGACCCGCCGCGGGCGCTTCGTCGCCAACGACGTTTGCGCCGCGTTCGTGAATTTCACACCGTGACGATGGCTAGCGCTCTGCTGCGCGCGCTCTTCATGATCGTCTTCGCGGTCACGGGCTTTCTGCTCGGGCGCGAAGCGTATCTGCATCTGATCTCGCTCCACGTCGCCAATCAAGGCTGGTCGATTGCGCTGACGATCGTGGTGCCGATGGTGGGCGCGCTCGCGGGCCTCTTCCTTGCGCCGCTCGCGCAGTCGATCTTCGAGGTTCAACTAGAATCGGTCGAGGGCACGATCGAACGCCTTTCGCCGGGCGAGATCGTGGGCGGCGCGATCGGCCTGATCGCGGGACTGGTCATCGCGTTTCTGCTCAAGAGCGTGCTCGTCGAATTCGTCGCGAACGCCGGACCGGCGGGCGTGTACGTGGCCAACGTCATCTATATCATCCTCAGCGTCTTCGCGGCTTTTCTGGGCACGCGCGTCGGTTCGAAGCAGCATCTGGGGTCGTTGCCGGCCGCGACCCCCGGCGACCTCCGCGGCGCCGCCGTCGCGAAGTTGATCGACACGTCCGTGATCGTCGACGGACGCGTGGTCGACATCGTCGAAAGCGGTTTCCTCGAAGGCCCGCTGGTCGTGCCGCGTTTCGTCTTGCGCGAATTGCAGTTGATCGCCGATTCGGTCGACCCGATGAAGCGCACGCGCGGGCGACGCGGGCTCGAAGTGCTCTCGAAGTTGCAAGAGACGATCGCTCTGGAGATCGCCGACGAAGATTATACCGATTTGACCGGCGTCGACGACAAGCTCGTGCGTCTGGCTCGCGAACGCGGCGCGAAGCTCGTGACCAACGATTACAATCTCAACCGCGTCGCCGTCGTCGAGGGCGTGACCGTGCTTAACGTCAACGAATTGGCGGGCGCGGTCAAGCCGGTATTGTTGCCCGGCGAAGAATTGCACGTGACGATCGTGCGCGACGGCAAGGAAGCGCACCAAGGCGTCGGCTACCTCGAGGACGGGACGATGATCGTGGTCGAGAACGGGCGCCGCTTGATCGGTGAAGACACCGACGTGCAGGTGACGAGCGTCCTGCAAACGGTCGCCGGACGGATGATCTTCGCGAAGCTCAAGCGATCGCAGCCGGTTTCGAATTCGTGAAGTTCGCCGCGATCGTCGTGGCGGCGGGCCGAGGCGTGCGCTTCGGGCGTCCCAAGCAACTGGTCGAGGTCGCGGGCAGGCCGCTGGTCGCCTGGTCGTTCGCGACCTTCGGCGCGATGCGTGAACTGGGCGAACTGGTAGTCGTCACCGAGGAAGAGCACTTCGAAGCGATGGCGAGTTTGGCGGCCCGTTTCGCCCCGCAGTTAACCGCGCGCATCGTGCGCGGCGGCGCGACGCGCCAAGAAAGCGCGTCGGCCGGGCTCGACGCCGTCTCCGGCGACTGCGATGCGGCGTTCATTCATGACGGCGCCCGGCCGCTGGTGCTGGCCGACGACATCCGGCGCGGCATGGCGGAGACCGCGCCCGGCACGGGTGCCCTGCTCGCGATCCCCGTCGTCGACACGATCAAGGTCGTGGCGCCCGGAGGCCGGACGGTCAGCAGCACCCTCGATCGCGCCGCGCTCTGGGCCGCTCAAACCCCGCAGTTCGGGACCGTGTCCGACTTGCGGCTCGCGCATGCCGTGGCCCGGGAAGCCCGGTTCGAGGCGACCGACGACGCGATGCTGCTCGAACGAGCCGGCTTCGCGGTCGTCGTCGTCCCGGCCAGCGCCGAGAACTTCAAGGTGACGTTGCGCGGCGACCGCGATCTCGCCGAGGCGATCCTGCGCGAGCGAACGGCCCTCTCCCGGTGAGCGTCCGGATCGGTCACGGCTTCGACGCGCACCGGCTCGTCGAAGGGCGCCGCTTCGTGCTGGGCGGGGTCGACATCCCGTTCGAGCGCGGACCGCTCGGCCATTCGGACGCCGACGTGCTGGCCCACGCGCTCTCGGACGCGATCCTCGGCGCATGCGCGCTCGGCGACCTGGGCCGTCACTTCCCCGATAGCGACGCCCGCTGGTCGGGCGCCGATTCCATGCGGCTCCTGGAAGCCTGCGCGGCTATGGCCCGCGAGGCGGGGTACGACCTCGAGAACGTCGATGCGACGGTCGTCGTGCAGGCACCGCGGCTCTCGCCGCACCTGGAAGCGATCCGGGCCCGCGTAGCGGCCGTGTTGCGCATCGAAACGGGCGCCGTGAGTGTTAAAGCCAAGACGAGCGAAGGGATGGGCTACACCGGGGACGGAACGGGCATCGCCGCCTACGCGGTCGCCGCCCTCACGCGCTCTCGCCCCTAAACGGTTACGATGAAGCACTTCGATACCTCGCTCCCGCCCTTCAACGCGCGCGTCACGCCGGCGCTGCCGCGCGCCGACTTGCGCGACGCGATCGGCGAAGCGATGCAGCTAACGGGCCGCTTGGAGACGCCGGCCCCGGCGGCCGCCATCCGCTGGATCGAGACCTTCGTCGAGGCCTTCGCGGGCGCGTTCGAGACGGTCGTGGACGCGCTGCCGTTCATCGACGAACTGCGCGCCGAGGCCGTCACGATCCCCGCCCTGTCGCTCGAGCGTTTGCGCGATCGTCAAGTGCTGTTCTTTCTCGATACGGTCAGCCAATACGTGGACGATCAGCCGGAGTTGCGCGGGCTGCCGCTCGAGCACGATTTGCTCGAGATCGCGCGCGAATTCGGGCTCGCGCCGGCGGACGCGCTGTGGGCGGTTCGCATGGCGCTGACCGCGCGCGCGGACGGTCCGCCGCTCGAGTTACTCTTTCCGCTGCTGGGGCACGACCGGATCATGATGCGCGTGGGCGCCGTGAACTCGCACTTGCTGCACGGGCGCGGCTTGCAACCGATCGCCTTCGGACCCGACGGCAAACCGTTCGAACCGATCAGCGGGCGCGCGCCGCAATGAGCCTGTGGGCGGAAATCTTCGACGATCTGCGCGTGCCGGTCGAGCGCGACCCGGCCGCGCGCGGATATCTCGACGTGATCCTCTCGTATCCGGGCTTTCATGCCATCACCGCGCACCGGTTCATCCACCGTCTGCACGGTACGGGCCTTCCGCTCTTGCCGCGCTTCCTCTCAAACCTCGTGCGCTTCGCAACCGGAATTGAAATTCACCCGGCCGCGCGCATCGGCCGGCGCTTCTTCATCGACCACGGCATGGGCGTGCTGATCGGCGAGACCGCCGAAGTCGGAGACGACGTGACGCTCTACAAGGGCGTGACGCTCGGCGGCACGAGCCTCGGCGGCGGCAAGCGCCATCCGACGATCGGCGACAACGTCGTCGTCGGCACCAATGCATCGGTGCTCGGCGCCATCACGGTCGGCGAGGGCTCGCGCATCGGCGCGGGGTCCGTCGTCGTGCGCGACGTCCCGGCGCGCTCGACCGTGGTCGGCATTCCCGGGCGCATCGTCTTGCTCGACGGCAAGCCCGTATCCGCACCCCAGCCCACGCGCCTGGTCGACATGCCCGACCCGCTGGCCGCGGTCATCGCGCAACTGAGCGAACGGATCGAAGCCCTCGAGAAGAAACTCGCCGACACGAATTTGCCGAGCCACGATGTCTCTCCGATTCTATAACACGCGCCGCCGGCGCGTCGAGCCGTTCGTTCCGCTCGAGCCGAACCACGTCCGCATCTACGTCTGCGGGCTGACGCCCTCGGCCGAGGCGCACTTGGGGCACGCGCGCTCGTTCTTGTTCTTCGACGTGCTCCGCCGCTATCTCACGCACCGCGGTTACCGCGTGACCTACGTGCAGAACGTGACCGACATCGACGATCGCAGCATCGCCGCGTCGCGCGAACTCGGCAAGCCGTGGTACGAGATCGTCGACTGCTATTACAGGAGCTTCAAGCGCTCGATGACCCGGTTGCGCGTGCTCGAGCCCGACCACGAGCCGCGCGCCACGCAGTTCATTCCGCAGATCGTGGACATGATCGCGGGGCTGATCGCCCGCGAAAACGCCTACGTCGCGGGCGACGGCGTATACTTCGCGGTCGACTCGTTTCCTCGCTACGGCGCGCTCTCAGGCCGCAAAACCGACGAACTGCTGATCGGCGCGCGCATCGCGCCGGGCGAGCAGAAACGCGATCCGCTCGATTTCGCGCTCTGGAAATTCGTCAAGCCGGGCGAACCGTCGTGGCCCTCGCCCTGGGGCGAGGGCCGTCCCGGCTGGCACATCGAGTGCTCGGCAATGTCGCACGCGTTGCTGGGCGAGCCCTTCGACATCCACGGCGGCGGCTACGACCTGATCTTCCCCCACCACGAGAACGAGATCGCGCAAACGGAGTCGCTCGTGCCGCCGCCGATGGCCAACGTCTGGATGCACGGCGGCTTACTGCAATTCGACGGGCGCAAGATGTCCAAGTCGCTCGGCAACTTTGAGCCGCTCTCGGCGCTTTTGGACCGCCACGACCCGCAAGCGATCCGCCTGCTGTTTCTCGATGCCGGATATCGCATACCACAGAACTTCACCGAAGACGCGATCGCGGGCAAGACGACGGCGCTACGCCGGTTGCTGGGCGCCTACGATGCGTTGCGCGCCGCACCGGCCGCCGACCACGATGAAGCGGAGGCCCGCGAGGCGATCGAACCCTACATCGAGCGCTTCTATGCGGCGCTCGATGACGACATGAATACGTCGGGTGCCGTTTCGGTACTGTTCGACATCGCCAACGCCGTCGGCGCACTTACCGCCCGCGGCGCCGCCTCGCGCGCGGCCGCGTTCATGCACGAAGCGCTCACGATTTTGGGTCTCTCGCCTACCGAACGCAAGCACGTCGCTCCCGCCGAGGTTTCCGTCACCGAGAACATCCTGGCCGCCTCCGGCGTCGCCGATGCGTACTCGGTAACGGCGCCCGCCAATGCGGAGGCCTTGTTGAGCGCCGAGGTCATCGCGAAGTTGCGGGCGTTAGCGGGTCCGGCGGTCGCGCTCAACGGGCACTCGGGAGCCGATGTGGTCAACGCGGTGATCGTCGCGCGCTATCACGCGAAGGCCGCCAAAAATTTCGCGGAAGCCGACCGCCTGCGCGAGGCGTTGAAGCAAGTCGGCATCACCTTGACGGATTCGAAAAAGGGAGCGGCGTGGAGCGTCGGCGCTTAGGTTCGAGCCGGTCGCCCAAGCACAAGGACAAGGTCGATCTCGACGACGTGATCTACGGCGTGCACGCCGTCGAAGAGGCGCTGGCGGCCAAAGAACCGTTGCGCCGGCTCTACGTGGGCGACGAGCGCAAGCGCGACCCGGCGCTGCGCAAACTGCTCGACGACGCGCGAGCCGCCGGTATGACGATCCGTTTCGAGAGCCGGACGTTCTTCTCGCAGTTTCCGTACCGGGCACACCAGAGCGTCGTCGCGTACGGCGTTCCCTTCGAATACGTCACGATCGAAGAGGCGATCGCCGCGCGAATGCCGGGCCAATCGCTGTTCGTCGTGCTCGATCACATCACGGATCCGCATAACGCGGGTGCGATCATCCGGGCCGCCGAGTGCGCCGGCGCGACCGCGGTTGTGATCCCCGAACGCCGCGCGGCCGGGGTCAACGCGACGGTGCGCAAGGCGGCGGCCGGGGCGACCGCGCACGTCCCCGTCGCGCGCGTGGCCAATATCGCCGGGGCTCTGCGGACGATGAAGAAGGCCGGCATCTGGGCGGCCGGCGCCGCGGCCGTGACCGGTGCGGTAGACTACACCGCGGCCGACCTCACGGGCGACGTGGCGCTGGTCATCGGCGCCGAGGGCGACGGGATCTCGCAGGTCGTGCGCAAGGAGTGCGACTTTCTGGTGCGCATTCCGCTTTTCGGGAGTTTGGAATCGCTCAACGCCTCCGTCGCGGCCGGCATTTTGCTCTTCGAAGCGCGGCGCCAGCGAGCCGCCGCTTCGTGATCGAACTCCGGCTGCGCGCGGCGGCCGGCGCGTTGCTGCTGGCCCTGGCCGCCTGTTCGGGTTCCTCCGCGCCGGCCGGCGTCACGCTCGGGCTCGATCTGCCGCTCTCCGGAATCGATGGCGCCACGGGCATTCCGACCCGCGACGCCGTCGTGCTCGCGGTCGCCGATGCGAACAAGGCCGGCTTTCCCGGCGGTGTTCAGGTCACGCTCGAGGATCTCGACGACACGGTGCAGGGCAAGCACGATCCGGCTCAAGGCGCCCAGAACGTCAAGACGTTCGCCGCCGACGATGCCGTTCTGGCGGTGGTCGGACCACTCAATTCCAACGTGGCGTCGGCGGAGATCCCGGTTGCGGCCGCCGCCAATCTCCCGCTCCTGACCATGGGCGCCAGCGCCGTCGGCTTGACTCAGGCGGCCGGCTCGGGCGTGACGACGTTCTTCCGGCTCTGCGCGGCCGATGACCGTCAGGGGGCGGCGATCGCGCAGTTCGCTCGGCGCGACGGCCGGCAGCGCGCGTTCGTGATCGACGACAACGAGTCGTACGGCCGGGGGCTCGCGGACGTTTTCGTCGCGTCCTTTACCAAGGCCGGCGGCAGCGTGCTCGGCCGCGAGCACCTGACCCAGTTCGCCCTTGATTACAAGGCGCTGTTGACGAAGGTCCGCGCCACGGGGCCCGACATGGTGTTTTTCGGTGGGATCGTCAGCACGGGCGGCGCGGTGCTGCGCCGGCAGATGCGCGACGTGGGTCTGGGCGCGATCCCGTACTACGCCGGCGACGGCATCGCGAACCCGGAATTCATCCCCCTGGCCGGCGCGGCGGCCGACGGGACCGCTTTTACGGTCGGCGCGCCGACCGGGACCTTCTCGCCCGCGGCCCGCGCCTTCACGGCGGCTTATAGCAAGCGCTTCGGGGCGGCGCCAGGCAACTATGGGGCAGGCGCATACGCGGCGGCCCAAGTCGCCCTCGCGGCGATTCGCGCCGAGCTCGTGGCCCATCCCGGCCGGCTGCCGACTCGCGCGGAGGTCCGGGCCCGGATCGCGGCGACGACGGACCTCGTCACGCCCGTCGGTTCGGTCACCTTCGACAAGTCGGGAGAACTGCTTCACCCGACGATCAGCCTGTACCGGGTCCGGAGCGGCCGCGTCGAGTTCGCCGGGGTCATCCAAGCGAACTGAGCCTTCCGCGCCTTGACGCTCTTGCAGGACCCTCCTATACTTATACGGATGCGGACGGCTCGACGGGCCAAGGCTCGCGATTTCGGCAGCATAAACTCAAGGAGAAACGATATGGGGCTTGCGCAGACCGCGCCCGAGGGGCTCGACTATCACGAGCGAGCCGACGAGGACTTGGTCTCGGCGGCCAAGGCCGGCGACAACCTCGCGATGGAGTTCCTGCTCAACAAGTACAAGAACTTCGTGCGGATCAAGGCCAAGAGCTACTTCCTGATCGGCGCCGACCGGGAAGACATCATCCAAGAAGGGATGATCGGGCTCTACAAGGCCGTCCGCGACTTCAAAGCCGACAAGCTTTCGAGCTTCCGGGCTTTCGCGGAGCTCTGCATCACGCGGCAGATCATCACGGCGATCAAAACGGCGACCCGCCAGAAGCACATCCCGCTCAATCAGTACATCTCGCTCAACAAGCCGATCTACGACGAGGACAGCGAGCGGACGCTCCTCGACGTGATGGCGTCCCAGAAGACCTCCGATCCCGAGGAGCTCGTGATCAACCAGGAGGTTTCCGAAGACATCAAGGAGCGGATCCAGGAAAACCTCTCCGACCTGGAATCGCAAGTCTTGCTCTCGTACCTCGAAGGCAAGAGCTATCAGGAGATGGCGCGGGACCTCAACCGGCACGTCAAGTCGATCGACAACGCGCTGCAGCGAGTCAAGCGCAAGATCGAGAAGAACCTCGCGGAAATCGAACTTCCGTAGGACCCGCAAGGCGGCAGAGAAAACAGAAGCGCCGCGGTAACGCGGCGCTTCAAGATATGCCGACGTAGCTCAGTGGTAGAGCAGTAGTTTTGTAAACTACCGGTCGTCGGTTCAATCCCGACCGTCGGCTCCATTGAAATCGGAGAGCACCGTGAAAGCCGCCGGCGCAGTTTTATCGCTGTCCTTGGCGCTGGCGGTTCCGGCCGTCGCGCAAGAAAACGTACGCGACCGCTACGTGGGTCGCTGCCACGATGCGTTTACGGCTCCCGTCGCGCTCGCGATGCTGGGCGGGGCGCCCGTCGTCTTCGGATCGGCGCACGTCATCGAAGTCTTCGGCGTCGGCGTTTCCGGCGGCCCGCAGCCGGACTCAGCGACGTGCCACACGGTAATCGGCGTCATCGCGGCCGCGCTCGTGGCGGCGGACTCGACGATCTATCTCGCGGAAGCGACGCAAATCGATCGTGTGGCCGCGCTCAACGACGGCGGCAGCTTCATTCCGAACGCGATCGATCCGCCGCTGGGCCCGCACGATCGCATAGAAGCCCTGGCGGTCAACGGGCAAGGTCAAATCGAAGCTGTCGTCTCTACCAGCGGCGACCCGGCGCAGCCGCGCTTCCTACTGTACGACCGGCTGGCGACGAACGCGGCGGCGCCGCTGCGTGACTTCAGGTCCGCGCACGTCGCGGCACCCGTCAGCGCGGTGGCTTTCGATACGCGTGGCGAACTCTACGTCTACGATGAGGCGGGCGAGATCCTCGAGTTCTCCTCAAACGCGAGCGG
>Ga0116228_10006690_pt1 | contig 10290 bp, 3 predicted proteins | sample S1TSphfallax_2_FD_89694 | JGI IMG/M metagenome (GOLD analysis project Ga0116228, IMG submission 89694) | Host-associated microbial communities from peat moss isolated from Minnesota, USA - S1T2_Fc - Sphagnum fallax MG | ecosystem: Host-associated > Plants > Peat moss > Unclassified | place: USA... | reverse complement strand
TCATGGGAACACAGTGAGAATTTGATGGGAACACATCAGGAACAACTAGAATCCAAAAAATCCAACACCTTCGCCCCTTTTCCCAAAATGACAAAAATTGGGCTCCTTGGGTGCACATTGGCTCACCTCATTGGCTGCAAGAATTTGATTTTGCTTACCAATGTTCTTTGCCATTTTTGGCCTAGGCTAATGACCAGGGCATAGGGGGGGTTGCATACCACGTTCAACTTTCTTTTCTTTTTCAATTCATGAGCCATTTTCATAGGCCTGTCACAAGAGAAATACTTAAACTTTGGAGGCTCCCCAACATAGAAATTTCTATTCTCAAGATACAAATATAAAGTGCCTTCCTTTGGTCAACCTATATAGGTGAAAAGACTTTAAACCATGGGCTACTTGTTTGAAATGTCAGAAATGAATGACAATTTAGCAATTTGGAGGCTAGAGGAAAATAGGGAGATGGACTCTACATATATAACTATTATAAATCATAATTTTTCAAAAGGTCCAACTTGATTAAAATATTTGCATTGATCAAAAGGATGTTTGCTTTGACTAAAAACATGAGGTATGAAAGACACATAATTTTTTTGGTTGGTTTTTTTATTAAAGTGACCATTTTGATCAATGTTAAGTAGTAAATCTAGTTAAAAGGGACAAATTTTTTAATTGGTCCATTAAAATGCCCATAGCTTAATCAAATCGATCATATTGAATGACCATGTTTAGTCAAATTGGGCATATTAACTCAGTGAGTTAGTCTACTTGTTATGCCTACTAGGCTACCTACCTACCATCTACCTACCTATGTCCTACCTACCTATTATTTACCAAAGTTACCTAATTATTATCTACCTACCTACTTACCTATTTACTTATTTATCTACCTGCACATACTCTTATATATATTTATACCTACATACCTACCTACTATCTACATACCTATTTATATTTTACATAAATAGATATGTACATCTAAAATTTTTGATAAATAAGCATATGTACCGACCTATCTACTTAATTAGGTACTTACTTAACTACCTATGAAAAAAATCAAAGTTCAAATGTTGTTATACACATTGACAAAGAATTTATTAAAACTTTAAAAAACATGTTAATCCATTTGGTATCATATTGTTTTTCAAAATGGTGTGGTGGTTTGATGGACAAAACATTGGTGTGGAACCAAGGAAACCAAGGTTCAATCCCCCTTACCAACATACATTATGTGGAATATGTACATTCATATATACACCTTATACATTTGTGAAATGTATGATATTTAAGTGGGTTGTGGATAGGTAGGTAGGAGGCCATGGCAGTTTGGTGAGTAGGTACTTATTATTTATTACATTTTTACATTTAAAAATTGAACTTTTTTTTTTTTTTTAACTGCCCAATTTTTTGTCCAATTTTTTTAATCATAAAGACCATCTTATGGTTAGTTAAAAGAAACACTAATCAAGTTGGACATGTTCAACTTGTCTAATATGATTAAATGGTCAAATTGATCAAATGTCAAAATGACTAGTTTTTTGTTTAATTTTCCAATCAAATAAACCATGATTTGTAATAATGCATATAATGGGTCATTGGAAATTACTTTACACATGACATAAATAAGTAATGTGTTTCAATGATGAACCACCATTCATGTTGGGATCCATTAATGAAATGAATTTGTGATTGAAAACAAGTTCATGTCTCATGAATGAACATGGTTTGATAGATTTTAGTTTTTCTTGGGAATCACAATTATTATATGGAATGAAGAAGAGCTTGCATGAATCCCAATCTACCTATGATTAAAATATTCGGCATGTTCGACCATAAGTGAATGATTAAATGTTCATGCATACTCTTTGTGCTTGTTGTGACTTTTCTATAAATTGTTTTGTGCATAATTTTCCAACTTTCACAGTGATATTGTTTTCATAAAAAGTTTCATTTTATGCATGAAATTGCCTTAGTAATGCCATTCAATAGGATTATGTTAAGCCATAAATTAGCTAATAAATAGGATTGAAATAGTGTATTCATGAGTATCTACAATCTTATTATTATCATATAATGTTTTTAATACATTTTAGTGGGGTTGGGTGCAAGGACTTTAACCATTATATATTTTATGCTTTAATTGTCACCCAAAATTTTTGTATTCATTTTAATTAATAGTGACCAATTTGAATTTTTAAATTTGAATTGAAATTTGAAGCCAATGGCAAGGTCTAATTTTTAACAAGGCTCCTTAAATTGTTGCAAATCTTAACTCTTTTAAGTAACATAAAATTTAAAATTACACTTATTAAGAATTACAAATTATTAGGATTATACATTTCAAATCTTAAAAAATGATATTTAATTAACACACTATTAGAAAAAAAATGGCTTTTTTATTAGCAAATCTAATATAAAAAAACTATGCAATTTGGACAAGGGTCAAAAAGACCATTCCATCATTTTGGACAAGTTGATTTTGACATGTCCATTGTGATTGGGGTGGTTTTTTTAACATATAGAATATGGACCATTTGACCAGTCATTTTTTTTCATGTGTCAAAAAAATTGTGGCAAGCAAATAGGTAGGTAGGTTGTAAAAAAACAAGCAAGCAAGTAGGTAGGTCATAAAAAAACATGCAAGTAGGTGGTAGCTTATCCTAGCCTATTTGACCTACCTTAACCTAACTTAGTATATTTTACTTAACCTACCCTACCTGCCTTAGTTCCCTTTAAACATATACATAGGTTATAATGTTAAGAATTGAACCCTTAACCTCCCCAATGATAAACCAAGTCCTTAACTAATGAACCACACCATTAAAAAGTGTTCAACTTTTGTCAATTTTTTTTATTTCACATGTTTATTTTGACACATCGTTATAAGACCATGAGGTAAAGGTAGGTAGGTTGTAGGAGATAGTTGGGTGGGTGGCTAAGCAAATAGGTAGGTAGGTGGTGGGTGAATAACTAGGTAGGTAGGTAGGTGGTGAGTGAGTAAATAGGTAGGTGGGCGAGTGGGTAGGTAGGTGGGTGGGTGGGTAAGTAGATAAGCAAGCGGATGGGTAGGTTGTTTGTATGTATGTAGGTGGGTGGGTACGTAGGTAATAGATGTATGTAGGTAGGCATGTGTGGGTAGGTAGGTAGATAATACATCCATGTAGGTGGGTGGGTGGGTAGGTAGGTAGGTATTGCATCTAGGTATGTGTGCAGGTTGGTAAATTAAGCTAACTAGCCAAGTTAAGCTTAACAAAATACATAATTACTAAAGGCCTAATTTTAGGCTAATTAAATAAGTCAAATATACCTACCTTATCAACCTACTTACCTACCCATTCACCTTACCCTACTTATTTTAAACATACATACCTTAACAATTAACCTATCTACCTACCTACTTATACTAACTCAGTCGCCTTCACAACCTTTTTGCCTCCCTATCTACCTACCTACATACCTACCCACATATACTTATTTACTTACCTACCCATTCACCCTACCTTACTTACTTAAAACATACATATTTACCTTACTTACATACCTACTTTAACAATTAACCAACCACCTACTTACCTACATACTTAGTTACCAACCTCAACCCTACCTACCTATATGTACATAGTCACATTAACAACCACGCTGCTAACCTATGTACCTACAAACCCTCACAACCTATTTACATACCTACCCACCTATACCTATTTATTTACCTACCTACTTACCTACCCATTCACTATACCATATTTAATTAAAACATACCTATTTACCTTACTTACATACCTACCATAAAAAGTGAGCTAGCCAAATTACCTACTTACCTCCTTACATACCTACCTTAATAATTTCCCTACATCCCTACCTCCCTACATATCCTAACAACCTACCTACGTATTTACCCACCTATACCTACCTACTTACCTACCCATTCACCATACCCTACTTAATTTTTAAATGCCTATTTACCCTACTTACATACCTACCTTAAACAATTAATTAACCAACCAACCAACCTACCTACCTACCTACCTACCTACTTAGTCACCTTAATAATCTCCCTACATCCCTACCTCCCTATATACCTTAACAAACCTACTTACATACCTACCTAAATACACTAACAACCTACCTACATACCTACCCACCTAAACCTATTTACTTACCCTAGGTCTATTATGTACCAACTCATACCTTCCTACCTATACCTACTTCCCTAACTACGTCCTACTAGTTTACTAGGCAGCTAAAATTATACTTAAATTTACTAGCTAGCTACTAGTTATTACCTAGGTATTACCTAGGTATAAGATTTTCCATACCCATGTTTCCTAAGTAGGTCTATTAATTATTAGGTAGCATATATCACCTAACTACTATATAATTTTTAGTTACTACATACTAATTAGTAATTCATTTGTTTCATTTGAATAAGACATGAAGAACAAATAATGCACTTCAAAGTTTGAATGTTGGAAAAGATTTGAAATGGAACATGTTAATAAGAAAGTTTCACAAAATTTATCACAATTTAAAGGTGTGGTGAGTTTGTTAAGGAGGTGGTAAGTACACGTGGCTGAAGAGGTCAAGGGTTCAACACCCATTCCTTACACGTTGAAGGGAAAATGTGAAGATGTTGTATAACCCTAGGCTAATGGAATGTACACCTACCCACCATGATTTAGGTGGGTAGTTAGCATCTACTTATGAACCTATTTTATAACCCACCTACCTACATTTAATTAAAAAATTCGGGTACACATTTTTAAAATTAAAAAATTGACCCAAAAAATTTGTTGCCCAAATTTTTTTGTTGGTTGATTTGACTAATCAAATAACCCACCACTTGATTAATCAAAAAGGTCACCAATCAAATTGGTCATGTCAAAAACAACTTGACTAAAATGACTAAAGTGATTTTTTTGTACTAATGTCCGATAGGGGTACTTTTTTGTCAAAATTTCCAATCAAAAAAGTCATGATTTGTAATAGTGTGGGAAAATTCAAGAAAAGATGGTTTGGCCCATTCAAGGCACAATATTGCTTACCCAATAACATTGTTCTTCTTGTTTTCTTAACAATTTTGAACTGAACCCAATATTGGTCAATATTAACAAATTGAAACCATATAGATATGTGGATCAAACATTGAAGGGGATTCCGAGTTCAAAGAATCCAAAATCTTTAGAATATATAGACTTTGACAAAAAAAATAAAAATCTAATGAGAATTCAAAAGAAGAAAGAACATCAAAGATCATAAATATTGATCAGATAGTCACATCAGAGAAGCTTTGAAGAATATAATGAGTCAACAATATATGATATTACTTAGAGATTATGATCATACAATTTCACAACCAGTAGACTATAAATCAAATATGTCTATAACATCAAAACAAAACTTTGTTAATCTGATGATTCAACACAAGACAAAAGAAATTTATAGTGTGAACAACGTTAGGTCATCAAAAGAACGTGTGTTATCAAAAGAACCCAGTGCCATATTTATAAGGTTGTTAGGTTAGCATGCATTAACTATAGCCCATATTGTTGTCAATGTGAACTCAAATAGAAATTGATTAATGTCAAAAAATAAGAAAAAAGGACAAATTATTAAAACATTAACCCTGAAGTAGAAAGTGAAACGTCACTATACAAAATGAAATAATGGTGTTTTTACAGCCGACAAGAAAAACAATGACTTTTTATTTTCGTTTTTTACAAATAAGTATATGTCATTTTCTATTTCTAGAAGAAAACTTTGTTGAAAAGTTGCAAACACAATCCAAAAAGAGACTACAAAAATTGAAAGAAGAAAAACAAGAAAGACAAAGAAGAGAACATAATTTTTCCAACATTTTGTCTTTGTAGTCTAGGTCTTTAGATAGAGGTCTGCCATTTCCATTACAAAGAAACTTTGAGGAAATATAGTTTTAGAAAGCCTAGAAAAAAGGTAGGCATAAGTGAATAGGTTGGTTCAATTTTCATTTTTGACTCTTAAAAGGAGCGGGAGCAGAATGATTTGCAACAACAACAAAAAGGACCATCACAACAATAGGAGCCTCTACATGAACAAATTCTAGAGAAGGTTTGAATTCCAAACATTGAGGTTAGGTATATTTTAATTCCTACAAAATAAAGTTTATAATAACAATTTGAAGAATATTCAACTCTAGACAAGTTTTAGAAAACAGGAAAGAAAATGGGCAAATAGAGCTTTATTGGTAGGTCTATTTGAGATTGAATGGAAGACTCCTCATCATAATATTATGGTTGAATTTATGAACAATTGGAAATTAGATTCCAAGCACAACAAAATGAAAGTTATGATGGTAGAAGGGTAGAAAATGATAGATAAACATTTGTTGGCAGAAGTTTTTAAAATCTGTAATTAGCTAGGTTGGTAAGTTGGTTAAGGAGGTAGGGCAACTAAGGCATAAATATATAATATTTTTTAAAAATTGGGTTAAACCTTTTTCAATTGGTTCATATTATATGGCCCATGTTTTTGAATATGAAATGTGAGCTAAAAGACTTTCTTTATATACTTTTCAAAATGCGAATGGAAAATAAAGCGTATGGGATAAATTTTGGAGGTGGAATTTAGTTGCAAACAATGTTGTGACCAAAAAGTTTAGTTGCAAATTACTTACAACTAGAAGGCTTAATCCACATTTTTTATTTTTTATTTTAATTTTGTTCAATTCATAATTAAGCAAGTAAATGACTAATTAACTAATTCATTAATTAACTAAAATTTCCATTCAATAATGAATTAACTAAGTGACCCACCTAATCAAATAATTTAAAAAACCATTTTTTTCTTAATTACATATATTAATAATCCATCAATAATTTCTAGCTACATAATTAAATGACTAACCAATTATTAAAATATTATTTAGATATATAAAAATGAATATTAAAAATTTAAATAGTAATTGTAATGATTTATTATCTAATTAATAAGTATTAGTATTATAATTAATATGTAAAACTTATATAGATGTTAATTATTTAAATAATAATAATTTAAAATAATAAAATGAATATTTATATACTAATAATATTATTGGTGTATTTATTAGCTAACCTAGACTAGTTGTTTTATTATTATTCACACTATTATTTCAATTGTTATAACTATTTTTCAATTACTATAATGAATGATGAATAATAATAATAATAATAAATTCAATTATTTACATTTATATTTGATAACTGATATTATTTTCTGCAACTACATATAATGATAAATTTATTTCCTTACTAACTACTCCTTTAACTATTACTAAACTAATTTATATTCTATGCATAAATACATAAATAAAAATTACTATTTCTAAAAATTACAGAAATTATTTAAAAATATTTTTTTTATTACTTTTAAGATGTTAACATTTTGTATAATTTAAGTTGTAATAGTACTTAGTAACTATATATATGTAATTATAAATAAAAATATAATAATGTGTAAAAACTACATTAAATTTTCTTGTTACATTAAAACTAATATAACTTTTTCAAATCAGATTAAAAATGAAAAAAAATTAATTTGAAATCATGATTAACTAAGTTTTATTATAAATGATGAAACTACTCTAATTAATGTTTAAGTAAGGTAATTGAATTTATTTTACAATATTTAGACAGTGAGTATAGTAATTAATCTCTTTAATTGTAAATTATTAATTATAAATAACAGATACAATAATTTATTGTACTTCAATTATATATATATAGAATAATTACATCAATTTATTTAATTATATTAAGATAAATATATTTTAAAACAGAAATTCTAAACATAAATTAGTTGTAATTATGAATACCAAGTTAAATTATAAATAATATTTAATTACTGTAATACTATTCTTATTTTTAATAAAATAAGGATATTTATTACTCAAATTATTAAATATCACTGTAAAATTCATGTTATTTTTAAATATATATATTATTGGTTGTGTAGGAAATAATTTATTTTAATTCCGTTGTTCTAGTTATAATAAAATTATTATGAGTACTTTAAATATATAATAATTTGAAATATAAATTCATAATTTAATTCCTTGTAATATAATTATGTAATTATATCGATTTTAAATTTTTTTATATTAATTGTAGTAATCAAATTTTCTGTAATTATTACATTTTTTCTATGATTCGAAAATAATAATAAGTTCCGTAAAATATACAACCATTGTACATAACATGTTGTATACACATGTACATCGTAATATCAACCCATACATTAGTGGTTAAAATGCACTTAATATCCCATTATAAGCCCATACTCCATGGAATACATAAAATGCACTTTGAATTCATATAGGGTTGCAACTTATTTGACCATATTTGCAACTAATGGAACTTAGATGGGTTTTTTTTGGATGAAAACCATGTTAAAAGTTGTTCAAATGGAAGAATGGAGAAAATATTAGTCACAAGTTAGTTACAATTTAAATTTAAACACAATCAAATACAAAAAATAGTTGCAGAATTAACTCATGATAGTCGTAAATCAATTTGTGATGAAAACTCATTTTTCTTCTAATGTTTCACTTTGTTACCATTATTTTAAATTGGTCTTGTGGGTCAACCTTGTCTAATGTTGTTATATATTCATCCCACTCCACATTGATGAATGCTGATATCTCTCCATGCTCCCAATTTGGTTGTGTTGACTTCCTCAAATGGACTTCAATGGATGCATTTGAATTTGATTTGTTCTCTTATTTATTTTTGTTATTTTTACATTGAATTGTAAAATGTGAATTATTTATCATGATTGTTCTTGTGTTGTTTTTAATGCATCATGGGAAAAAAAAGAATGAAGATAGACTAAAATTATGTTTGCTTACCTACTTCATTGGCTGGGTCACTACAATTGTCCATGTGGAGATTGCAAGTTCTTTCTCATGTGCAATGACAACTTATGTTCATCATTATGGAATTTTGTGAAGGTGGGTGCTACTTCTGGGCATTGTTGTGGGCACTACTGTTGAATATTGTAGGTTCTGGATCAATGCTATTGAGTGCTGCTGTTTGAGCCTATTGAATCCAAAAGTTCTTGTGATAATGGCAGGCAATGATGGCCAATAAACACAATGGTGAAATTAGTTAACATTGAATTATTCACTCTATTTTGAGCTTAATACATAACATTACTTTCCATGATATAAACCTAGGTTTTCAAATTTTTTTGATGACAATTCAATTTTTTTTTATAACTATGGCATAACGTTGCATGTGAAGTGTGATGCCGATTCATCATGTTATACAACATTTCAGGTGTGAATAATCATTTGGATTTCTAATTCTTAACACTTAATTAACACCAACTTAACATTGACTGTGAATGATGCTTTATGAAGCTAAACATTAGTGTGGAAGAGCCATAAGCTTATTTTTATGGAGTTTTTGGGTCATTCCAAGGGATCTTCTTGACTCCTAGGACTGTCTGACTATTGACCTTCTAGTTGGCTGATGAACCTTTTCAAACTCTTTTTTTAAGGACCTGACCTGGAATTGGATTCTCACTTCCATTTATGTGTGGGAACTGGAATTAAAACCAAGATAATTCTTTCTTTTAAAAAAAAAACCAAAATCAGAGGTTCTTCCTTAAAGTAAAAAAATCACAAGTGCCATCTCACTTGCATAGTCACACTCTTAAAAGTTTAAAAGTCGCCCAATCAGCTCCACCTCACCCCAAATATTTAGCCATGTATGCTAATTGAAACCTGAGCTCTATAGCCACCACCTCCTTGGCAAGTTGCAACTAGCTACACCTGAAAAATATGAGTAAACATCATCCCAAGTGGGGGCAGGGAGGCCTGAAGAAGGCACCAACGCCAATTCCGTCACATGCTCTTTTCTAAAACAAGTGTGAAACGTACAACATGGAAAAACACATGTCATATAGAGTGTAAGATTTTTTTCTTTTGACAAATTTAGTGTGAACATGGCCTAATAACTTATAAAGTCATTGGATCCTACATCATCATGATGTAAGATCCATCATCCAACACATTGAAAATATTAGTAGTAATAACAATAATAAGTACTAAGGATAACAATAGTAAGCATGGTAATAATTGTATAAGTGCTTTTTCTATTACATACTTTGTAAGTACTACTCAGTCAGAGGTTTTTTTTTTTTTTTTTTTTTTTTTTTTTGGGGGTGTGTTTTTTTTTTTTTTTTTTTTTTTATTTTTATTAACCTTTAAAATTTGTTTTTTTTTTGGTTTTTTACACTTTTATATAATAAAAAAATTTAATTTATTATTTTTATATC
>Ga0116228_10006689_pt1 | contig 10290 bp, 7 predicted proteins | sample S1TSphfallax_2_FD_89694 | JGI IMG/M metagenome (GOLD analysis project Ga0116228, IMG submission 89694) | Host-associated microbial communities from peat moss isolated from Minnesota, USA - S1T2_Fc - Sphagnum fallax MG | ecosystem: Host-associated > Plants > Peat moss > Unclassified | place: USA... | reverse complement strand
GCCCTTCGACGTCGCGCCACAAGCATTCGCACTATAGTGTCTTCCTTGTCCCTGAAAGGTCGGCAGATGACTGACGATGGATGATCTGTTGGGTTATACGAGCGAGACGACGATATGAGCGGACCGCACGTTGCCTAGATTGCCCGGGCTTTTGATGCTCGTTACGGCGCTCCTATCGGTTGCGGTCGCGGCGGTGGCGAGCGCGCCCGACGAAAGCTGGCCCGGCGGCGATCCGACGGTGAATCCCGGAACCGACTTTTTTCTGTTCGCCAACGGCGGCTGGCTCAAGGAGAATCCGATTCCGGCCGATCGGGTGGGATTTTCGATGGCGACCTTGCTGAGCATATCCGCCGCGTCGAAGGTTCGGGCTTTGCTTGAGGAGGCGGCAGCGACATCTGCAGAGCAGCCGGTGTTCGAACCAGGCAAGGTGGGCGCTTACTATGCCGCCTTCATGGATGAACAGCGGGTCGAGTTTCTCGGCGCGACGCCACTCGATCGCTCTCTAAGGCAAATTCGCCAGGCCAGCTCGCGCGAGGAATTGGCGAGACTCATGGGGCATGCCGACAGCAGCTTTCACGGCTCCTTGTTCAAGCTCTGGATCGAACCCGACAGCCGGCGTCCGGAGCGTTACGCCATCTATCTCGGTCAAGGCGGCTTAGGGTCGTTGGACCGCGACATTTACCTTGCAGAAGACGCGGCTGAGCTTCGCGACGCCTATCGACAGTACATTGCCCGACTGCTTTCCCTGGTGAGCTGGGACAACTCAGAGGCGATGGCCGCTCAAGTCGTGGAGTTTGAAACGCAGATCGCGGCGCGAAGTTGGACGGCGGCGGATGAGCGCGATGAGTCGAAGATCTACAATCCGACCGGTATCGCAAAACTGGCCGGTGAGACACCCGAATTTCCCTGGCGAGCCTATCTGCAGGGCGCCAACCTCGCGTCGGCCGGGACTCTCATCGTCGTCGATCGGTCGGCCGTTCCCGCCTTGGCCGGACTTTATTCGAAAACGCCGATCGCCGTCCTCAAGGCGTGGGCGGCCTTGCACCTGACCGATGACGCCGCTCCCTTCCTGTCGCATGACTTTGCAGACGCCTGGTTTGATCTGCATGGCCGCCGGCTTCAGGGTGCGCAGATCCAGTCGCCACGCTGGCAACGGGCATTGGTACAGGTGTCGGGCGGTGGCAGCAAAGACTTGGATGACAGCCGCGGCGCCATGGGCGATGCGGTGGGACGGCTGTATACGCAGCGCTGGTTTCAGGCCCGATCGCGCGAAACTTTGCGTGTGCTCGTCGATGAACTGAAGACGACGTTGCGCGCAACCATCTCGGCCTCAGCCTGGATGTCTGCCGGTGCAAAAGCCGAAGCGTTCAAGAAATTGGATGTGTACCGGGTCGAGATCGGCGCGCCCGAACACGGCGACGAGTACCCTGGTCTGGTGATCCGGCGGGATGATCTGTTCGGCGACGTCGAGCGCGCGACGGCCTACGCCTGGCGCCAGGACCGGGATCGCCTGCACCATCCGACCGATCGGGCAAGATGGACGATGACACCGCAAACGGTGAACGCATACAACTATGCGCCGTTCAGCGAAGTGGTATTCACGGCGGCTCTGCTGCAACCACCCGCCTTTGATCCTACCCAAGATTCAGCGCTGACCTATGGCGGCATCGGCGCCATCATCGGCCATGAGCTCACCCATGGCTTTGACGATGTCGGCCGTCGATTCGATGCGACCGGTCACACGCGCGACTGGTGGTCGACGACGGACAACGCGCATTTCGCAGGCAATGCGGCGACACTAATCGCACTGTTCGCCGGCTGTGAAGCGGCGCCGGGCGTGCACGTCGACGGCCATTTGACATTGGGCGAGAACATCGCCGACATCGGTGGTCTGCAGCTGGCGTTCGCGGCCTATCACGCTTCCCTGCATGGCAGGCCGGCGCCCGTCATTGACGGTCTGACCGGCGATCAGCGCTTCTTCTTGGGCTTTGCCAAACTGCGGCGCGGACATCGCCGAAGCCAGGCGCTACGCACCGATGTGACCTCTGATCCGCACACACCCGACGCTTGCCGGGTGAATGAGGACGTTCGCAACGTGGATGGCTGGTATGACGCTTTCGGTGTCACCCCCGCATCCCCGTTGTTCATTGCAGCGGACCATCGTTTCGTCCTTTGGTGAGTTGACCATACCTGTCTATACAGGGTAATATTCCACTCATGGAGAAAATGTCGTCCACGATCCAGCCGCTTTACCTCAAGGTAAAACAGCACATCCTCGGTCACATCGAGTCCGGCAAGTGGGCCGCGGCCAGCCGCGTGCCGTCGGAGAACGACATCGTCAAGAGCTTCGGCGTCTCACGCATGACCGCCAACCGGGCGCTGCGTGAACTGCGCGATGAAGGCGTGCTCGTGCGCATTGCCGGGGTCGGCAGCTTCGTCGCCGACCGCAAGACACCGCCGCGTGCGCACCCCCTCGAGATCCGCAGCATTGCCGAGGAAATCCGCGAACGCGGCCATGCGCATCGGGCGCAGATCATCTCGCTGGAACGGATCAGGGCGGTTGCCGAACTGGCCGATGATTTCGGCATCGCGCCGCGCAGCGAACTCTTCTGTTCGGTGATCGTGCACTTCGAGAACGAGCAGCCCGTGCAACTCGAAGACCGCTACGTGCTGCCCAAGCTCGCGCCCGAGTATCTGAAGATCGATTTCAGCAAGACGACGCCCTACGATTATTTGACCAAGGTCGCGCCACTGCAGGAAGCCGAGCACGTTCTGCGCGCGGTGATGCCCGATGAGCGCACCCGCAAGCTGCTCACCATGAAGCGCGATGAGCCCTGCCTGCTGATGATTCGCCGCACGTGGACGAACGGCCAGATTGCTTCGGTCGCCCGTCTCTATTACCCCGGTTCTCGGTATGAAATGTCAGGGCGCTTTCGCCCCTAAGGAAACACCATGCTTGCCCAGCAAAAACCTCGACTAATTCGTGCCGATCGCGGCAACACTTTGAGCGCGCGCTCGTGGATGACCGAAGCGCCGCTGCGCATGCTGATGAACAATCTCGATCCCGAGGTCGCCGAGAATCCCGCCGAACTCGTGGTCTATGGCGGTATTGGCCGCGCCGCGCGGGACTGGAATTGCTACGACCGGATCGTCGAGACGCTGAAGACCTTGAGCGAGGAAGAAACCCTGCTGGTGCAGTCGGGCAAGCCCGTGGGCGTGTTCCCGACCCATGCGGATGCGCCACGCGTGCTGATCGCCAATTCGAATCTGGTGCCGCACTGGGCGACCTGGGAACATTTCCACGAGCTCGATCGTAAGGGCCTCGCCATGTACGGCCAGATGACGGCCGGCTCTTGGATTTACATCGGCAGCCAGGGCATCGTCCAGGGCACCTATGAGACCTTCGTCGAGATGGGTCGTCAGCATTTCGGCGGAAACCTCGCCGGCAAATGGATTCTCACCGCCGGTTTGGGCGGCATGGGCGGCGCCCAACCGCTGGCCGCCACCATGGCCGGCGCCAACATGCTGGCGGTCGAGTGCCGCGCGAGTCGCATCGCCAAGCGCCTCGAGACCGGCTACGTCGACGTCCAAGCCCACTCATTGGACGAAGCGCTCGCCATGCTCGATGCGGCGAAGTCACGCGGCAAGCCGTTGTCGGTGGCGCTGCTCGGCAACATCGTCGATGTGCTCGGCACGCTGCTGGCGCGCGGCATCCATCCCGATGCGCTAACCGATCAGACGTCCGCCCACGATCCCATCAATGGCTACCTGCCGCAGGGCTGGACGGTGGAGCAATGGGACGAGCGGCGATTCAGCGATCCCGCAGGCACCAGCGCTGCCGCAAAGCAAAGCATGGCCAAGCATGTGGAGTACATGCTCAGGTTTCAGGCACTGGGGTTGCCGGTCTTCGACTACGGCAACAATATTCGTCAAGTCGCGAAGGATTTCGGGGTGAAGGCTGCGTTCGAATTTCCCGGCTTCGTGCCTGCCTACATCCGTCCATTGTTCTGCCGCGGTATCGGCCCATTTCGTTGGGCTGCGCTGTCCGGCGATCCGGAGGACATCTACAAGACCGACGCCAAGGTCAAGGAGCTGATTCCCGACGATCCGCACCTGCATCGGTGGCTCGACATGGCGCGCTCACGCATTCATTTTCAGGGCCTGCCGGCGCGCATCTGCTGGGTCGGTTTGGGACAACGACATAAACTCGGGCTCGCCTTCAACGAGATGGTCAGAAGCGGCGAATTGTCGGCCCCGATCGTCATCGGCCGGGATCATTTGGATTCCGGGTCGGTCGCCAGCCCGAATCGCGAAACCGAAGCCATGCAGGACGGTTCGGACGCGGTCTCCGACTGGCCTCTGCTCAATGCCCTGCTGAACACCGCGAGCGGCGCCACCTGGGTGTCCATCCACCATGGTGGCGGGGTCGGCATGGGCTACTCGCAGCACTCGGGAGTCGTGATCTGCTGCGACGGAACGGATGCCGCCGCGCGCCGCGTGCGGCGCGTGCTGTGGAATGATCCGGGCACCGGCGTGATGCGTCATGCGGATGCGGGGTATCAGATCGCCATCGACTGCGCGCGCGAACAGGGCTTGAATCTGCCGATGATCGAGCATCCGTAACGTGAGCAGTGCCGTCACGGTGGTCACGGGCGAGCTGACCTTGGCCGGGTTGCGCAGCATTTATGCGCAGCCGGCAAAGATCCGCGTCACGCCGGCCGATCGCGCGTGCATCGCCGCCGCCAATTCCTTGGTGGAGCGGATCGTCGCGCAGGGTGATGCAGCCTATGGCATCAACACCGGCTTCGGACTCCTGGCGCAGACCCGCATTCCCACCGGAGAGCTCGAACTCTTACAGCGGAATCTGCTGCTCTCACACGCCGCGGGGGTGGGCGAGGCGCTGCCGGACCGGGTCGTGCGTCTCGTGCTGGCGCTGAAGATCAACGCCCTCGCACGGGGCCGTTCGGGTGTGACACTGCAGCTCATCGACGCCCTCGCGGCATTGCTCGAGCATGAGGTGTATCCGGTGATACCGTCGCAGGGTTCGGTCGGCGCCTCCGGCGACCTGGCGCCGTTGGCGCATATGAGCGCGGTTCTATTGGGTATCGGTAGCGTGCGGGTGGCCGGCAGGGTAATGCCGGCGGCCGAGGGTCTGCGCCTTGCCGGCCTCGAGCCGCTCCGGCTGCACCCGAAAGAGGGGCTGGCGCTCATCAATGGAACGCAGGTGTCGACCGCCTTGGCGCTCGCCGGCCTGTTCGGCACCGAGGATCTCTTTGCCGCGGCGATGGTGTCCGGCGCCATGTCGGTCGATGCCCTGAAGGGCAGCGATTCACCTTTCGATGCGCGCATCCACGCCGTTCGCGGCCAGCCCGGCCAGATCGCGGTCGCCCGGGAGTATAGGGACCTGCTGGCGGGCAGTGCGATTCGCGCCTCGCATCTCGATTGCAGCCGGGTGCAAGACCCTTATTCATTTCGCTGTCAACCGCAGGTCATGGGGGCGTGTCTCGACCTCATTCGTAACGGCGCCACGACGTTGCGGATTGAGGCGAATGCGGTGACCGACAATCCGCTCCTGTTCGTCGATCAGGGCGATGTACTGTCGGGCGGTAACTTCCACGCCGAGCCCGTGGCCTTCGTGGCCGACATGCTGGCCCTGGCCATCGCCGAAATCGGCAGTCTTGCGGAACGACGCGTCGCCGTATTGGTCGATCCCAAGATGAGCGGCCTGCCGGCATTCCTGGTGGAGAACAGCGGCGTGAATTCGGGTTTCATGATCGCGCAGGTGACTGCGGCGGCGCTGGTCGCGGAGAACAAGGCGCTCGCCACCCCTTGTAGCGTCGACTCCATCCCCACGTCCGCCAATCAGGAGGATCACGTCAGTATGGCCACCCATGCCGCGCGCCGGTTGGGACCCATGCTCGAGAACGCCGCCGCCGTGGTCGGCATCGAGCTGCTCGCCGCCGCCCAGGGAATCGACTTTCACCGCCCCTCGCGTTCGTCAGCTGCCCTCGAACAGGTGCACGCCGAGGTTCGCCGCGTCGTCGACTTCTACCCAGCCGACCGTTATTTTGCGCCGGACATCGCAGCGGCGAAGCAGCTCGTGCGCGGCGGCGGCTTCGCAGCGCTGGTCAGTCGCCTATTGCCGTCGTCCGCGGACGCGACATGAAGCGACCCAGCAACGTGCGACGATCCGGCGCGCTGCTGCCGGCCGCCACGCTGCTCGTCCTCGCGGTCTGCCTCGGCACCGCCGCCCGAGCGGTGGACTTGAATCTCGCGGCGGTGAACTGCGCCAAGTACGAAAACGAATTCCTCACCGCATCCGTTCCCGGCTACAGCGCGGATTCGATCGACACGGTGATGTGGCTGTTCGGCTTCGCCACCGCGAAGGCGGGAGACCGCGTCATGTACGGCGACTCGCTGCGAGCGTTCGGTTTCGCCTTGGACTCGGAGTGCAAGGACAATCCCACCCACAGCCTGCTGGATGCCGTGCTGTCGATCACCTCGAAACGCGAGAATCCGATGGATTTGACGCACCTCGAGTGTGCGACTTTCGAAACGCGCCATCAGAATCTCGAGAAGTCCGACCCGGAGAGCGCGAAGACGTTGACGATGTGGTTGTTCGGCTACGCCATCGGCCTCGCCGGCAGCCACATCTTCAGTCCCGATGATGTGCAAACATTCGATACCGGCCTGCAGAACCACTGCACGAAGCAGACGCACGACAGCCTTTTCGATGCATTGAGCGCGCCGAATCCGGCGGTGCCGCAAGCCGTGGGCGCTGCAGCGCAGGCTCACAGGCGCTGAGCAGCGTCGGCGGCGAGTACCTCAACCAACACTTGCTTGAGATCCGCCAAGGTATCGGCTTCGGCCGCCGGCTTGTCCATCCGCCACCGCAGGATTCGCGGGAAGCGCAGCGCAATGCCCGATTTGTGCCGGCTGGAACTAGCGATGCCTTCATAGGCGAGCTCGAACACATGGACGGCCTCGACGCTGCGTACGGTACCGAACTTCTCACGGGTGTTGGCACGGATCCAGCGGTCGAGCGCTTGGATCTCCACATCGGTGAGCCCCGAGTAAGCCTTGGCAACCGGGACCAGAGCGCCGCCGTTCCAGACGCCGAAGGTGTAATCGGTGTAGAGATTCGAGCGGCGGCCATGGCCGGGCGCGGCGTAGAGCAACACACCGTCGAACACCAGGGGATCGACCTTCCATTTCCACCAGGCGCCTCGTTGTCGACCCGTGCCGTAGGGCGAATCCCAGTCCTTGAGCATGACGCCCTCGACACCGCGGCCGCGCGCCTCGGCGCGTGCCGCAGAACGCAGCGCCCAGCTGTCGGCTGCGAGCAGCGGCGACACGGCCAGTACCGCTGACTGCTGTTCGAGGACCCGCTCCAGCATCACCCGCCGTTGGCGCAGAGGGCGATCGCGCCAATCGCTACCCTGCCACTCCAGGAGGTCGTACGCCACGAACCGGGCCGGGATCTCGCGAAGTATCTTCGCGGAGAGTCGTCGCCGGCCGATCCGCTGTTGCAGTTGCGCAAAAGGCAGCACCCGGTCATCCCGCCACGCCAGCACTTCACCATCGAGCACGGTACCCTCCGGCAGCGCCGCGGCGGCAGCGCTGATTTCTGGGAATCGTTCGGTGATGATCTCCTCCCCTCGCGACCAGAGGCTGCAGGTGCCGCCCCGTCGCACGATTTGGCCGCGAATCCCATCCCATTTCCATTCGGCCGCCCAGCGAGCACACTCGCCGAGCCGGGTAACTTCGCCTTCCAGCGGCGATGCCAGAAAGAAGGGGTAGGGCTGCGCCACGTGCAGATTGCTCTGATTGCGGGTCAGTGCCTCCCAAAAACCGGCGGTAGGGTGCCAAGCGCCGATGAGGGCGCGTTCGATCTGCACACGCGGCTGCGCCAACGAGTCGGCAAGCGCCCGTGTGACCAGCGATCGCGACACGCCGACCCGCAGTGACCCGGTCAACAATTTGTTGACCAGGAAGCACTCACGGTACGAAAGCGCGCGCCACCAACCAACCACCAAGCGACGCTGCTCTTCGACGGATTGATCGACCAGCGGCAGGATGCGGCCATGAAACCACTCGCTCAATGGCAAGTCCGCCGTCGGCGCGGCGTCGGCCGCCGCGCCGACGAGCAGCGCAATGGTCTCGGCTAAATCACCGACCGAACCGTAGGTTTCTTCGACCAGCCAAGTGGGCAGGCCAGCCTCCTCGAGCAACCACCTGCGCAGCAGCGCAGGTCCGACGCTGCGCTTCAACCGTCGACCCATCAGCACGTAAACGGCCCAGGCGGCATCCGCCGCCGGCGCGCTGCGAAAATAGCCGCTCATGGCGTCGATCTTCGCCAGCGTCGAGGTGGTGGTATCGAGGCTTTCGAACAGCTCCGCGAAGCGACGCATCACTCCTCCGCGCCGTACTCGGTTTTCAAGGGTGAAGCATCGACGCCCCGTTCGCGCAAATAGCGGCACATTGCCTCGGTGTAGCCATGCGTGAGCAAGATGCGCCGCGCACCGGTTTCGCGAAAGGTCCTCAGCAGCGACGGCCAGTCAGCGTGATCCGAGAGCACGAAGCCACGATCGTAGCCCCGGCGTCGCCGATCGCCGCGAATCCGCATCCAACCGGAACAAAAGCCGGTGCGATGGTCACCGAAACGGCGCATCCACGGCGATCCCCCGGCACTCGGCGGCGCGAGGATCAGCGCACCGGCATAATCGGCCGCCTGCAACGAGCTGGCGGGCGCGGTCGGCGCCATGGCGATACCCTGTCTCCGATATAAATCGACCAGAGTGCCGACGGCGCCATGCACATACACCGGTTCGCTCGACAGCCTGGCGAGCTCGGCCAGCACACGCTGCGCCTTGCCGAGTGAATAGGCGAACAGGACGCTGGCCAAACCGCGCAGCCGATTTGCCTGCCACCAATCGACGATCTCGCGGGCGATGATTGCCGTGTCAATCCACTGGTACGCCGGCAGGGCGAAGGTGGCCTCACTGATGAAAACATCGCACGGCACCACCGCGAAGGGTGCGCACGTCGGGTCCGCATCGCGCTTGTAATCGCCCGACACCACCCAGACTCGATCCCCCTGCCGCACCTCAACCTGGGCCGAGCCGAGAACATGGCCCGCCGGATGCAGGCTCACCCGGATCGCGCCAAAATCAACGGTTTCCCCATACGCCAGCGGTGTCAGCGCCGCGCCGGCCGGCAAACGGTGCCGCGCGAGCGCCGCGCCGGACTCGGCAACGTAGTACATGGCGCTGCCGGCGCGCAGGTGATCACCATGCGCATGCGTGATCACCGCGCGCTCCACCGGTTGCCATGGATCGATGTGAAAATCGCCCGCCGCACAGTACAAACCCGCCGGCGTGGCCGCGATGAGATCAAGAGAATCCATGTCGGTCAGAGTGTAAGTGATGCCCGACAGACTCTCGCGACATAACGCGCTCCGCGCCGCCCACCTTTCCCGCTATTGTGTGGCGGTCGATGCCTCTCCAGGGGATTGAAGGTGAATGCTGGTGAACTGCCGGAGTTGTTCGAGCTTGCCGCTCGGGCGAGCATCAACCAACGCTACGCGCCCAGCCTTCTGCACGACGTCCGCGGCAGCATGCAGGCCCTCTTCAGCGCGATCGAACTGCTCAGCCGCTCGGCGCGGAACCCCGGCGATCACGAGCGCATCGAGCGGGCGTGTGAGCTGGCCAGGCGAGCCATCCATCAGCACGAACAGACGACCATCAGCACCCTGCAACTCGTGACCCAGCAGCCCACCGACGGATCGACCTTCGATCTTCGCCTGCTGCTCGCTGAGGTGGCCCGCTTTCTGCACGATGAATCCGCCGCCAAGGAAATCAGCATCGCCGTGGACGTGCAGCAGGAGATTCACGTCGCCGCCGAGCGCAGCCGGCTGAAAACGCTCCTGATTGGGCTGTTGGGTGCCGCGCTCGATGCGATTCCGAGGGGTTCGAGGGGGGTCACCCTCCCGGTGACACTCAAGCAGAGCGGCGACGAGGCCGTGATTCGGCTCGGTTCGAATGCGGGCTACGCATCCCGGGCGTCGCACTGCGGCACCAATCACGCCGACCCCGACCCCGACCCCGACCCCGACGCCAACGCCGAAGCCGACGCCGACGCCGACGCACTCGACCATCTCACGGCCGGTCGGTTGGCGCGCAATGAATTGACGCTGGCGTTTGCGCGCCGCTTTCTTCAGGCCGGCGGCGGACGGCTGGAAATCGACGCGGTTGGAACACCCGGGGGGAGCTTGCAAATCTTCTATCCCGT
>Ga0116228_10006687_pt1 | contig 10291 bp, 7 predicted proteins | sample S1TSphfallax_2_FD_89694 | JGI IMG/M metagenome (GOLD analysis project Ga0116228, IMG submission 89694) | Host-associated microbial communities from peat moss isolated from Minnesota, USA - S1T2_Fc - Sphagnum fallax MG | ecosystem: Host-associated > Plants > Peat moss > Unclassified | place: USA... | reverse complement strand
CATCACATGGTACGTTAGTATTAACCCCACCCCCCATTTGTTTCATCAAACATGAACTTTTCCCCCCCCATTAGTGTCCATTATCCCCCACCCCCCCCCCCCAGTACCATGTCCTACATGTGGTCATATTTACATAATAAGGGTAGGATTAGTTCATCATTAGTTAACATGTTCCGCCCATAGGTAGTCATCAATTATAGGGGTTATAATGCTTCCAACATTACCGAGTTCACTTCCTTTTGTTTAGGCAAGGATTGCATCTATATATATCATTGACATTTTCCATTTGGGTCTACCATACCTTGTTCATACCACCATATTTCATATGCTCTACATGTTGATGTCCAACGTGTTTTTTGTATACATTTAGCTCGTATGGTCACTAACCCATCTGACATTGTAGATTGGCATTCATTTTTGTTCATCCCTTCTCAGTGTTTGTATTTTCCTCCACAAGGTGGTGAAAAAGGCCACCAAAATACTCACGCTCGGCTCCACCAATACATAACAAATGATTGGGAGATTTTATAGGAGGATAACGTAATTCGAGCCTAGGCTCTAGCTTCCCAAAGATCTTTGGAAATGATTTCAAATCCATAATGATATACTAGTAACTAATGATATGTTAAACCCATGTCATTTGACCCATTTACTTGGAAGGGATGTTTAATTACAAAGCCCATTCATATTATGACTAAAATTTCTTAATTTTTTTATAATAACCCATGTCATCATTAACTTTGGTCTTACATGTAAAGTGCATGCCATCTCAACTTCATCATTTTATTTAATTATGTGTTACAAAAGACACCTTGATGGATGGATGACATGTTAAAAATCTATAAACACATGTTATATGTGATAAAAAAATCAACATAACTTAATCAATGTAATTAACATAACCAAAAGTCAATTTAATTTAATTAGGTTGTTAAGCAGCCTAACTTAACCTAGCTAGGCTACTTACCTATGTTAGGCTACCTAACTTAAGTTAGATGCCTAAATTAAAAACAAATGTTGAACTCCTAGCCCAAAAAGCCTAAACTATACAATTTAACCTAAGCCAAATGGTATAAATATCATAGGTTGCTAGAAGGAAGTTTTGAACCCCTCACCTTCATTTTGGGGTTTAAGTCCTCATCCATTACACTACCATTTTTTTTATATTAATTATAATTAATACAAAGTTATAAAGCTCAAATTTTTTAGCTTTGAATTAACCTTGGCCACCATAGGTTGACCCTAGACTAACCTACCTACTACCTACCAACCTAGCCTAGACCTAGACCTCCCTAAATTGACTTAAAATGAACTAATTTGTCAACCTATATTACTTATTAACCTAGTTTAATTTAAACTAAACATTATTAGCCTAAAAATTAAATTAACCTAATCGAGCTCCTAAGATTACTTAAGCTCTAAGCTAAACCAAGACTAAATTAGGTTGGACCTAGATTGAATTAAGTTAATCTAAGGTAGACCTAGACTATGTCTAAATTAGGTTAGACCTCTAAGCTATACTAGGTTAATTTGTACATTCCACCTAAATTAAACAATTTAATCTAATAAACTCATTTAGGTTACACTTAACTAAAGCTAGGTTAATTTATGTTAAATGTAGACTAAACTATGTTTAAAATGGCTAAACATAATTATTTGTAGTAATTTTGACTAAAACCAATTACCTTTAAGCCAAACACTAGTAAATTAAAAATAATAAAAACTAAACAAAAATATTTAAATGAAATATGGTTAAATTAACATAAATGAGGCTAAATGCAATTATTTAGGCTAAAGATGGTTAATAACTACTACCTACTATATAGGATTGTATTTAAACTATCTCCTAAGGGGCTTAAGTTCCTATTACATATTTTAGGCACTTACTTAAATATCCATTGGATATATATATATAGGTAATATAGTAGGAAGATACAACCTATTTGAGTAATTAGAAATTATTTACTAAGTAGTCTTAATACTTAATAATTAATATCATAATTCCATTTAGTTACACAAATTTGAAATGGTTCCAAATTACTTGATAAAATATTTTGTAATGAAGCTACCTACGTTGACTTAACAAAAAACCTAAAGTTAGGAAACTAGGTGAGCTTACCTAGGTTAACATGTTAATAGGGTAATGACGTGCTCCCAATTCCTTGAGGGATTCAAATGTGAGTCCCAAACAGAAAACATCGAAAAAGCAAGGAGTCGGGACGCACTCCTTGGCTCACAACACTTTTGGAGGGGTAGAGAGGCATGCTAGAGCTCCGGGATGGGACTAGGAAGAATTGACAAGCTTCACTTACTCACATGGGCCTGCACAAAACCAACACAAGGTGGTTAGTGCATAGTTGGAGCACTTTTGGTGTTAGGACGAACCACGGGCAACTCGGACTCACAAGACTCACCACAGCCTAGACTTGGGGGAAGCCACCACCCTCCCCCTTATAGTATACTTTATGCCTCTCCACGAGGCCCACATCCAAATGACATTTTGTCCCGGGACTCCCAAGTGAGAGTATCGAAATTGCCAAAATTGCAACTCCCGCAATTTGGGGGGCCCATAACTTTGCGTGCAGACTTCAAATTGAGATAAGGTCTAAACCAAAGTTGTAACCCTTGTCAAGAGCTTTTCAACAATATGTCGCACGCCACCTACACGCAAGTAAATCGACTCGATTCCCAACTTTTAATGATCGGAAGTCAAATTGTTAATTTGAACCCCGACCTTTCTTTTGGCCATAACTTATGTTTCAGATGTCCAAATGGGTGATGCAAGCCCATTTTAAACATCTACGTTTCAATAGCTTTTCATGATATAAAAAATTCTTCAATCCATTGGGTTTTGACCCGTGCAATTGCTCTCTGAATAATTGGGAGCCCACTGGGACTCTAATTCCCAAAGTGGGAGTTCCCTTGGGAGTGTGAGGGCCTATTCCCTCACACTCTTTTGCACTCCCCGAAGCATGCGGCATGACTCCCGAGCTTCCCTCTTGGCCCGCAACCTCACAACCCCTTGCCTTGGTCACAAGCCCAAGGCTAGGATTGCGACAAGTAACCTATTTAAAGTATATTTAAACATATTAAGTGTAATAACTTTCTTACATGTTTAGTTAAATAACTTACAAGGTAGCCTATATCATGAAGTAGGTTTTTTACTAAGTAACATACATACAGAAGTTAACTTAAACCAGTGTGCTAAGTAGTTTAAAAATTGAAAAGTTATGTGTCACCTTTTTCAAAACGACTATTAATATTGTAGTCATAATTACAAGTTTAAAATAGATTGTTTAACACACATACACATGCATGTGAATTCATGGCTTCAAAAACCTTGTGGCACACAAAAGAATTATGGCATGCCATGACAAATCTTGGCACCATAAATTCAAAACACATAAAAACTTATGGTGTCATAAAAAATCATGGATTGTCATGAAAATTTGTGACACCTTGTTGCCAAATGGCATGCCATGTCATCATTAGATGGAAGATCGAGTCATTATCAATCACAAAGAATAACAATATTTTTAATTAACTAATAAATGAGATTAATTCATCAAATCAATGACATGAATCATGATGTTGATGAATAGTCACATCATCTTGTTGGCATACAACATGTCATCGTCATCGTCACGGGAGATTGAGTCGTTATTAATCACAAAGGTGGATGGTTTTTATAACTAACTAACTAATGTAAAAAAATTGAAGAATAATATGATAATTTACAAAAAAAACCATCAAGTTGTCATATTGACCATAATTGCAAAACCATGATGTAATGTGGCATGTTGATGTTTTTTGCCACTACACCTACCTACCTACCTAAATATATTACCTACCTACCTATCCACCCACCTATAACCTACCTACGTATTAACTACCTACCCACCCACCCACCCATCCACCTACCTAAATGTATTGCCTACCTACCTACCTACCTATCCACTCATGCCTATAACCTACATACATATTAACTACCTACCCACCTACCTACCCACCGACCCACCCATCTCCTACAACCTACTTTCCTTCCTACTTCATAGTCTTGTAGTGATGTGTTGAAATAAACATGTGAAATAAAAAATTTGACAAAAGTTGAACACCTTTTGATGGTGTGCTCCATTGGTTAAGGACTTGGGTTTATCATAGGGGAGGTCAAGGGTTCAATTCTTAACATATAACCTATGTACATGCTTAAGGGGCTAAAGTATGTAAGGTAGGTTACTTAGGATATATTAGGTTAGGTCAAGGTAGGTAAAGTAAGATAGGGTGGGCTCAATTAAACTACCACCTATCTATGTGCCTTTTTATAATCTACCTACCTACCTATTTGCCATAATTTTTTTTGATATGGCATAAATTTGACTAGTCAAAATGACTAGTCAAATGGTTCATACTCTACAAGTAAAAAATACCACCCCAATCACAACGGACATGTTGAAATTGATTTGTCCAAAATGAAGGAATTGTCTTTATGACGCCTATTCAAATTGGGTTTTTTTTTACTAAATTTATCAATAAAAAATACCAAGTTTTCTAGTAATGGGAACACATGTATAGAAAAAAAATTCATGCCTTTCCCCTCGCCACATTCGGCGATGAATTGATATTTTACTCAATCTTACCTCTTAGAAGATGGTAATGATCAAGGGTTGCAATTTCACCCCTTTAGACCTTGTGTAGTAGGTGTTGTAGATGGATCACATGTTCCAATCATAACACCTCATGTACATATTGGAGATTATTCAAATTGAAAGTGGTTCTATTTTGTCCTTTTACAAAGGGTGGTTACATCTAAATGTGTTTTTTGGAATTATGACATTAGGTGGGCTAGTTCCATGCATGATTCAAACTTGTAGAACCATTTTGTGTTAAGGCAATTTTGTGAAGCTGGTAGGTCAAGTCTTTATGTTCTTATAAGTGATGTTGCCTACCCAATTAGGCCTTGGATGTTTCCCCATACAAATGGCACAAAGATGGATTAAGCCAAAAGAATATTATTGGAATTTTATCCAAAGTTTAACACAAATGTGTGCAGAATAGGCATTTGGACTTTTGAAAAGCCACTAGAGAATTTTGATGAAGCAAATGGATTTGGCATTGACATTGTTTCCTAACATTGTGTGCGCATGTTTCATTCTTCACAATTTATGCATTCTACATGGAAATAATTTTGATGCATAATGGATCAATGATGTTTAGTGTGAAACACATGATAATTTGAATGCATTGATCTTATGACAACAGATACCGAAAAGAAAAGTAGTGACCCAAGACTCCATTGACACATTTCAAGGCATACATTGAACAATGAAAGAGTCATTGAATCATGTGTTAAAATCACCAAATTATGCATTCCAAGTTTCAATGAAAAGTGATGGCAAGACTACAAAGGAGCTTGTAATTTGGAGAGATGTCGTGGCGAAATTATTGTTTGAATTTCATAAGAGAAAACTTGACATTATGTTTAATTAAAAACAACTAACATTCACATCCAGCCCTTTTTGGCCAAGAGGTTAGTCTTTTTTTAAACATTAAAACCAACTATAATAACAAATGACATATTTTTTCCTTTATTTATTTTGTCCATTTTGTTTTCGTTTTCACCATGTCTAGTATTTTTTGTTTTCCTTCATATGTTTTCTCTTGACTTTGTTTGTCAATAATCATAAAACTTTGTATTTTTTTATTGCAAACCCCCTTCTTCCCATTTTATGAATGAAGGTATGAACATAATGACCATTAGTTTTCAACATTTTCAACATTCAAGTTTCTTGACAAAAAATTGAATTGAAATTTGGGGTTTGGTGTTTTTTCTAAGGGGTGTAGAACTAAGCAATTGACAACAATAGACATGCTCTCACATTTCCCAAAAGAAGAAAGCTATGGGTATTGAAATGTACATTGGATTGATTTGTTTTTATGTTTTTTTTTAATGCACCAACATTAAAAAATTATGGATTTGGATCATGAATGTTGGATGTCATTTCATTTGAAACATCTTTTTGGCCCATGGTTTTTAAATTTGTACATGACTAACATTGAAAAGTGTCAAAATCAACTAATGGGAAAGAGATAGTCCATATAATGAACCATTCCAAACAACTTATTTAAATTTGAAGCTAATGTTTCAAAATCTCCAGTTGTCCTTTCAAAATTTTATGTCCTTTGGCCTTAAGGATGTTAAAATAAGTTGAACATTTATTTTTTAAACATGTCATTGAAAGTCTAGAGGAATATGGTGAGAATCAACTTGTTTCTAAATGGTTTGATGCATGCAAGTGCAAAACCTTGTTTTGTGGGATATGATTACAAAGTTGAAAGGCTCTATTTTCCATGTAATTTACTAGGACTCGCTTGTAAACAATCAAATGCTAAGAAGAATATGCACAATAATCACTTTATCTTTGTGTGTTGTTGGTTCATATTGCAATTTCTCGCTCTTTTGAAGGATTGCTTTTAGTGCCTAAGAATTAGTTAGGCATTTTCTTGAGGTTCAATATCTTTTATCATGCATGCCCATGACATATAGATTGTGAACACTTACAAAGAACCATATATGCATCTCATAGGAACATGCCACATTATAGCTCTTGAAAATTGAAGGAAATTTGGAAGTTTTCATCAATTAATCTCATGTTAATTAAATTCCCTAAAACCATAATGTATTAATTTAGATTGCTAAAAATGGTGATGCACAAATTGTTTTCAATTCTTTGAATCAATGTGAAGCAAAAAGAACATTTTAAATTTTTATTATATCCAAGTACATTTGGTGTTGCATGGGGAATTACATGAAAAATTGAGCATCTCAATTAGCATTACCATTGGAAAAGGTGATCAAACAATTAAAAAATGACAATTGTAAGTCGAAAGGCGCCAATTAAAGATATGTGAAATTGGGTTTTGTCTTCTTATTGTTGGTGCCAACTATTCATGTGCAAAATAGGTACCTTAATGTTCAAAATTGTAGGCAAAGAGTGTAAGTCCATTGACAAAGCATGAGATTAGACTCCACTACCTATTACTATTAATAACAGAAAAAATTAAAAGATGGAATTTTGCTTCTTGGAAAAGAAAAGACAACTTTTTGAAACCCAACTTGGGATAAATGCAACCATGTAAACACATATGACATTCCAAACACAAAATTTCCATGCAAGACAAGGTTTCTCATTCAACATAAACATTGTGAAATTTAAGATATTTTAAATACTACACTTGACAAGAAAAATGGTATGATTTCGTTCAAATCAATAAAAACAACAAAATTGATTCAAATGTTGCAAATGTTAACATTAAAACACTTATAACAATGAGTAAGCATGACTCAAAGGCTCATGAAACTCATTGGTTACAACACAATTTTTTACAAGCATGCAAATGTGCATCCAAGAGGTGCATCATGGAGCCATATGTATTTGCTACATTACATACATGAAAAAAATTTATCCAACATTTCATAAATTTTCAACAAGTTTGGACATGGTTTCTTGCATGTTCTTGAACAATAACAATTTGGCATCTTCAATAGCTTTAATGGTTTCCATAAAAAAAAATCCACTCTCCTGAACTTCTTGTAACACTCATTCAACAAATTTTCATCTTTTATTTTATTTTCTTTGGAACATGTCAAGGATGACTCCTTCTTGACCTCTTCAAGTTTCACATCTATTGGAAAATCTTTATTGAGTGGAATAGTAGGTTGGACACCTTTACGTTCATGAGCTCTTCCATGGACATGTGAAATGACATTAGGGCGGTCAAACACGTACTCATCAACTAGTAGGTACCACTTATAGTCCTTAGATTTCTCATTTCATGACAAATCCTTTATGGATTTATCATACTTGTAATGTTTGTAAATTTTGTAACCATTTTTTTCAATAAGCTTTGGCATCCTTGATGAAATATAGATAATTAGACTAATTTTGCTTGCAACTTATTCCAATTGTCAACACTTGCATATACATATCACAAAAAACTGAAATGAAATTTGAAATTGCACATTGAAACAACAAAGTGAAGAAATTTGAATAATAACATTCAAAGAGTTGTGTAAGCATACCTTATTTTGGTGTGGAGGAAAAAAAATTATGCATTTCACCACACAATGTGATGAGATGCACCACCCAATGCCCTTTTTGTTTGATTTCTTCAATTTGTTCTTTAGTAAGATGTTTCAAATCCAATTTCCCCTTTTCTTTTTGTTTAATTGTTTACTACTTCACGGCAAGAGAATGCAAGTTGACAATGGTGCTTGTTGTAGGCACTCATGTGGATTTATTTTTCATGGACATAGTGCCCTGAAAAAGCTTGGCAAGAATAGTTGCACGCATAGTGCTACAAAAATTGTAAGATTAGGGTGAAACCAAGGGGAAGAGAATCCTCCAAATTATAGCAATGCAACTTGACGATGCATTTGTGGAAGTGGAAGAGGAGGATGTGTTGTAGAAACATTTGATGTTTTTAAAAATTCACTAGTTTTTGCATGTGTCGCAACCCTAGCCTTGGGCTCACAACCAAGGCAAAAAGGGTTTCAAGGGCGTAGGCCAATTAGAAGAGTGTGAGAATGAAGACTCACACTCCCAAGTGAGTTCTCCTTTTGGGAGTTGGAGTCCCGGTGGACTCTCGAACCTTCAAAGAGAAATTAAAGAGGTCAAAACACCTTGCATTGAGGAGTTCTTTATATCATTGGAAAGCTATTGAAATTTAGATGTCTAAAATGGGTTCACATGACCCGTTTGGACATCTGCAACACAAGTTATGACAAAAAGAAAGGCCGGGAGACAAATTGGCAATTTGACTCCTGATCACAAAAAGTCGAGTATCGACCCGACTTCCATGCGTGCAAATGGAGTGCGATAGACCGTTGGAAAGCTCTTTATGAGAGACACAACTGTGCTTTAGACCTCATCCCAATCAGAGGTTTGAGCAAAAAGTTATGGCCTTGCAAAGTTGTGGGAGTCCAACCTTAATAGTTTTGGGACTCCCCTTTGGAAGTCTCGGGACAAAAAGGCCATTTGGATGGGGGCCTTGTGGAGAGGTGCAGAGAATACTATATGGGGGAAGGTGGTGGCTTCCCCCGAGTCTGGTCCGTGGTGAGTCTTGTGAGTCCAAAGTTGCCCGTGGCTTGTCCTAGCACCAAAGGTGTTGCAACATAATACTAACCAACTTGTGGTTGGTTGGATGCAGAACCGAGTGAATGAATAGATTGCTTGTCACTCTTCCTAATCCCATCCCAGAGCTCTACCACGCCTTTCTACCCTTTTAAAATGCTGAAAGCCAGGGAGCGTGCCCTTAGCCCCTCACCATTCCGTTGTTTTCTACCTTAGATTCATCTTTGAGTCTAACAAAGGGCTTGGGAGTGTGTCAACATGGTTCTCCATCTCTCCTACAAGATAAGAGTGTGATGTTGTGTGGTTGTGACATGAAAATAAACTTGTTTGGTTATGGCATGAAAAGAAAGTTGTTTGGCTATGGCACAAAAAGAAATAAAGAGAAATCAATTTGGCTAGGGTATGAAAAGAAACATAAGAGATCAAATAAATGATTTCATGCCTTACAATTTTTTGTTATTCTAGTGGTTCAAGCCTAAAAGTGTGTGAAGTTTGGGACCTTACCACTTCACTAACCACATGGGAATCCATTATTATGGATTTCTAGTCATATGACTTAAGGAGAAAGACAAATGAAAAAATATACACCTAATCACACAAACCCTTCATCTATTTTTTGTTCCATATTTCCACCTATGTGAAGCCACATTTAAATTTGTTTTTCTCTTTTTACTTTTTGGTTTAGCCCATTGGCCTTCCCTTCCCTTTTGACTATTTTGGGGGGTGATTTTTTGAATTTTCTTTTGTAATTAACCACACCAACCTACCTATGTATATGTTGCCCTTAACAACCTTACCACTATAATTCAATTAATTACATGATTAAAAAAGATTTTAACCAAAAAAACCTTGTATATAAAAAAGTAGGGATGGGAGCCCATCCATAAGAAATACAAGGTAAATAAAAACACGAAAACAAAATCCATTCAAAAACATAACAATCATGACACTACTAATACACAAATAAAATAAAAATCATAAACTAAAAAGGTGTCGTTTACCATAAACCAATTAACGATGAAGGTGCATTAATTGCAATGTGTCGCAACCCTAACTTGGCCAAGTGTGGGGGTGAAGCCCAACACTTGGAAAAGTTGGGGATTTGGAGTCCTCCGGGACTCCCGAATGTTTAGAGCTCGACAGCAGGACCCAAAACACCT